>ORJL010555637.1_pt1 | contig 140224 bp, 159 predicted proteins | sample 1779941 | NCBI WGS metagenome assembly ORJL01 (sample SAMEA104232317, study PRJEB22302) | groundwater metagenome | biome: forest; feature: aquifer; material: groundwater | place: USA | collected 2011-08-07 | depth 5.8 m | reverse complement strand
GTCAGCGATCGCTGACAATTGGAGTAAAAGTGTTTTTCGCAATCTATTTTTTTAAATAAATATTTTATATGAATTATGGTTATAAAATAGGTTTTTTCCTTGAAGTCTTAGAAAGTTCAGGGAAAATTAGCGCACAGTTTATTGATGCTTTTTTATCCGATCGCCAATCTTCTTATAAAAAATTAAAGAGAATGATTAAGTACGGGCCGTTTTATGAAGAGCTTTTTGTAAAGCCTCAAAAATTAAGTTACGACGAATATAAAAAAATCGAAAGACAAAAATTTTATAAGTTAATGAATCATCTTCAAAAACAAGGATTAGTTAAAAAAACTAAAGAGGAATATAGTAAAAATTCTCGTTGGAAAATAACACAAAAAGGATCGGATAAATTAAAAGAATTAAGAGAATCGAATTTTCAAAAACCACCCGCCGTTTACAAGAAGGAAAAGGGGAATGAATTAAAAATCATTATTTTTGATATACCAGAAGAAGAAAAGAAAAAAAGAACTTGGCTTAGAGAAACTCTAGTTAATTTGGGATTTTCAATGTTGCAAAAAAGTGTTTGGATGGGTAATTATAAATTACCAGGCGGATTTATAAAGGATCTTGAGGGTTTGGATATGTTGTCCTATGTTCATATTTTCTCCGTGAATAAAATCGGTACTCTAAAATAATTTTGTTATTTACTCCAATTGTTGGCGATCGCCAACAATTGGAGTAAATGTGGATAACTTGAATTTTATAAAAAAGGAAATAAATTTTATTAGGAATTCGCGAATCAAAATTTACGGATTGTTGATATTAAAATTAGAATAAATGGCGTGGTTGGTTAATTAGTTCGGTAAGAATTCGGCAAGATCTATTAGAATAGTTCGGCAATGAAGTTAGTTCGGTAATGTAATAGAATAAGGAATATGACTGTATATTAATTAACTGTAATTGCACTGGTTTCAAATAGTTCGGCAATGCTAATACGGCATTGCCGAACTATTTTATTCATCAAAAAAACAAAAGAGCTTATATTTTTTCGGTCTGATTTAAAATTAAAATTGATCTGATTTAAAAAAATTACCACGGATTTTAGAAGGAATAATTTAGGGCTTGCTAATTTTCCCGGAGAAATTTAGAATGTTTATAATTCATTAAATTTCTCAATATGGATATTCAAGACCAGCAAATTAAAAGCGATTCCTCTTCGGAATCGCTTTCTCCGGTTCAAAAGAAGTCGTATAGAAAATTTGTTTTGAGTTTTTTGGCGATTATAATCGCGCTTTTTGTCGGGTATCCGATACTAAGGACTTTATACAACGATTATTTTTCTAAAAGAGGTTTTGACGCTTATTTTTCGGCTGAACAGGATTATTTAAACGCGCTTAAAAACGATCAATACGGAGGAAAAATTCCTCAAGAAACTTATTTTATGTATTTAGATGCGCTTAAAAAAGGCGATATTTTATTGGCATCAAAATATTATATTGGCGTAGAGGGTCCGGGAAGAGCATATAAATGGCTTACGCATTTGCAACAAAAAGAGTGGTTTGAGGAATACATAGATGAGTTACCTACGGAGTGGGCAAAAATGAGAGAAAAAGAATATTGGGATCCAGACGTTAAAAAGTTTTCTTATGATTATATTCTAAAAAAAGACAGAGTTGTTTATGAGTTTATTACAGGGGAAGGGGCGAGTAGTACTTTCCCAGCCGGAAAATACGAAGGTTCCATACTCTTTCAGTTTAGCGAACCAGCCCAGATTTGGAAGCTTTACCAGAAATAATTTATGAGCAAAAAAATTTTTGCAGCCGCACTGTTTTTATTTATTTTTTCTTTTAATTTGTCTCTTGCTTTTTGGCCAAATCCAACGCATCAGGAATTAACAAAAGAGATTGTAAAATTTTATAACCAAAGTTCGGAGATAAAAATTTCCCAGGAGCAAGCGGATTGGATAATTGCCGGATCCGTGAAAGAAGATACTCCGCCGAGATGGATAAACCATTTTTATGATCCGGTTTTAAATCAGGGCTGGAGCGGAGAAAAACAAGGAAATGTTTCTCAAGAAACAGTCAACCTTCTTTCAAAAATATTTCTTTCAATAAAAGACGCGACTTCTTCCATAAATTGGGCCTTTGATCAAAAGTTACAAGAAAGATATTTGCTCTATCAAGGCGATCAGACATATTCAAAAGCGGTTCAAGCGTATGTTTTTTCCGGACTGGAAAAAGGAAGCGTGGCGGTAAAGCCGGACTTTGCTACTTTTGAAAACGCTTTTAAAGCACTGGGCCATGTTTTGCATCTTATTGAGGATTTGGGTGTGCCAGCCCATACTCGGAATGATACTCACGCAGGGATAAATGAATCAATAAACGACGTTGATCCTTATGAAAAATGGTTTTCCCAAAGCCAGAATATTAATTTTTCTAATTTAAACAATTCAAATATTAAGGGAAATATTTTTTGTTCTGATACAAAAGATTGTTTTATTAAATTAGCCAAATATTCTAATAAAAATTTTTACAGCAAAAACACTATTGACGACCCGAAATATAGCAAATTAGAAAGCGAATCATCAAAAAATATTGGAGATAAATATATTTATTTTAGGCATGACAATTTTGGTAATTTTTACTCGTTTAAAGTTTCTGATAAGGACGATAATTTTTCCGTTGTCGATTCCATAATCCACCAATCTTATTGGAATCTATTATCAAAACAAGTTGTTATTGTGGGTGCTCAAGTAATTAAAAATTTTTTCAAAGACGCCCAAGACAACGCTCAAGTAATTGATTATCAGCCGCAAATGACAAAAATAGATATTCCTACGGTGCCGATTGTTTCTCTATATGGAGAAACTGAAAAAGCTAAGGGCACGATCGGTTCTTTTTGGGATAGCGCAATTGGCGCGGTAAAGAACACCCTTTCTTCGGTAGGTGAGTTTTTCTCCGGACTTTTTGTCGGAGAAAATAATTATAATTTAGCTGAACAAATTTCTTTAGATGATTCAAATATTCAAAGCAATTTGACTATTAATAATAAGTTGGCTAATTCTAATTCTAGTTCTAAATCCGGAAGTACAAACGATATCACCGCTTTAAAAAAAGAAATCAGTTCTTTAAAAAACGAAATTAACACTTTGAAGAACGGCACATCAAAAACCAACACCGTTTCTAATAAGTCAAATTCAAATAAAACTTCTAATTCTAACTCTTCAACAACAGCAGATTCTCAAAATGATTCACAGGACGACAGTTCAAGCAATAAAACAGTAGTTAATTTGCTCAATAATAACGGCGCTATTTGTTATTTTGATAATTCACAAAACCCGGCCAGAAATAAAGTATTAATAAACGAAGCGGCTTGGATGGGATCTACTAATAGTGCCAGCGATGAGTGGATAGAATTAAAAAATATTTCAACGCAAAACGTTGATTTATCAAATTGGCAATTAGTTAATAAAAACGGAAAAATTTACATCAATTTTTCAGATCTTAAGAATAAAAATTTAAGCCCCGGCAAGTTTTTGCTTTTAGAAAGGACCGACGATAATTCGGTTTCGAATATAACGGCTGATTTAATTTATGCGGGCGCACTTTCCAATAGCGATGAAGGATTAAAATTATTTGACGGGCAATGCAATTTAATGGACGAAGTTTCTGCCGGTTCAAGCTGGCCGGCTGGAGATAATTATTTAAAAAAGACGATGGAGAAAAATAACGGTGACTTTGGCTGGCATACTTCGGCTTATGTCGGAGGAACTCCAAAAGCGGAAAATTTAGTTGTTTATAGTGGTGGAGGAGGTGGAGCGGTGGTTGTAAATAATACCAATCAAAATTCAAATAATTCAACTCAAAATAATTTAAATTCAACATCTACCGCAAGCACGACCGATATTTCAAATTTAAATTTAAAAATAACGGAGGTTGTCTATGATTCCGAAGGGGGCGATGAAGGGAATGAATACGTGAATATTTTTAATTCTGGAGACGACAATGTTGATTTAAACAGTTTTTCATTACAGTATCTCGGTTTAGACAATGATTTTTCAAATATTAAAAAGAAAAATTTTGAAAGCGGTAATAATATTTTGAGTCAAGGATATTTTAAAATTGGTCTGAATTGCCACTCGGATACTCCTTGTAATGATGTAGATTTGTCTTGGAGTCAGGCGTTGAATAATACAAGCGGCGCTGTTTTTTTGGTTTCTAACCAAGAAGTTATTTCTGATGCGGAAGATAATAATATTGTTAATGTTTATTATTATCCGCCTCAAAATGTAGTTTCTTTTTCGGCAGCGTCTTCAGTGCTGGCTGGCCTAACGGCCAATTTTATTAAGGATTCAATGAGAATTGATTTAAGTTGGCAAGCGGTTAGCAGTACAAATTCTTCAAGCTCGGAAGTCGTTTATATAATAAAGAATGCTTCTTCAAGTGTTATTTTAGGGCAATCATTTTCTACTTCAGCCAGCGTCGCGATTGATGAAATCGGCAGAACTTACGATTTTTTAGTTGAGGCAGTTGACGCAAGTAGCTCAGTTTTAACAAGCGCCACAACAACAGTGTCGGTGCCGAGTTTTTTAAATTCACTTTCATTTTATAAAGACCCGCGAAATTCGAACGATTATTTAGTGGAGGGTACATATAACCAGTATCCATTTGTTCCGAGTTTGTATGCGCCGACCGGCTGGAAAGTAGTTATTTTCTATTTAAATGGTGAGCCGTCGAAACAAATGTATATAGAGAATCCTTCAGGGGATGGTTATAACTGGAATTGGCCAGCAGAAGATTTCTCTAAAGTTGTTGGAGTTAGATACACTCCTTGCGCTTATTTTGCGGGCGAATCAACGCGTAAGGGTTTGATTTTGCCTGATGTCAATACAAATTGCGATCCGCTCGGCATCGGAGTTTATCGTTTTGCAATTTCTTTAGGTAGTTTGGGATTAAATAAATTTGTTGTGCCGCTTGAAAAAACCGCGAGTCAGATAACTTTTTTAGCAAATGACTATGTGACAGCAGGTTACTATTCTTTTGATCACGCGAATTATTGGAGCGGAGGACCGGAGGTTTTTCGCTTGGTCGCGATTGATAAAACTAAATATTATTTTGGCGATGCGCCAGCACGTCAAACACCCCAATTGAGCGGAAACATTGATTTGGTTTTTAACGAAGCAAGCTCCACTTTAAAAATTTCCTGGCCGAAGGCAGTTGATTCTGATTCTGGCGATTGGCAAGTGATGTATGAAATTAAATACAGTTCAAGCACTGATTGGCAAAGAGTTGGAACTTTAACTTCTATAACAAAACCTGTTTTTCCGGGTGATGAATTTTTAATCAGCGTAAAGGCTACGGATGAATTTAATAACGAATCTAATGCGTTAAGTTATAACTGGATTTATCCGGTTGCTACCGCAGAGAGTACAACGTCGACAAGTACGCAGGAGCTTTCTATCAGCATAACGACTAGTACTTTGGGAATTCCTACCAGCACCACAACAAGTAGTACATCAGAAATTTCTACAAGCACCGCATTATGATGATTTGTGAATTTACTCCAATTGTTGGCGATCGCCAACAATTGGAGTAAATTGGACTATGGAAATAATTACCATTCTTTATAACATTCGGAGTTTGTATAATGTGGGGTCTATTTTTCGGACTGCGGATGCGGCTGGGGTTAAAAAACTTTATCTGACTGGAATTACTCCGGCGCCAACGGATGTTTTTGGACGGCCCCGCCAGCAATTAACTAAAGTTTCTTTGGGAGCGGAAAAATATGTTGAGTGGGAAAAGGTTAAATCTACGGGATTATTGATTGATAAATTAAAGAAAGATAGATATAAAATTTTAGCGATAGAACAGGCGAAAAACGCGACTACGTACTACAAACTAAAAATAAAGAGACAAGACAAAATCGCGCTCATTGTCGGAAGCGAAGTAAAAGGGTTGCCGAAATCAATTTTAAATAAAGCGGATAAGATTTTGGAAATTCCGATGTACGGCCGGAAAGAATCTTTGAATGTCAGTGTTGCTTTTGGGATAGTGGCGTTTCATTTAGTAAACCATTAATTGTTATTGACTATTCCGATATTTATAAGCTAGCCTTATTTTAGAATTTAAATTCCGAAGTTTTTGAAAGGGGGTTTTTGCTATATTGAAGAAGCTTTTTCAAAGGTTAATAGATGTAAAGGGAGAAAAAGAGAGAATTCAACCCAATGAGCCGGTTCCCCGAAACGCGTGTCCGTTTTACGGATTCGCCACTTTTTTAGGAGTGGGACTGTTGATGGACCAAAAGGGAAATCAATGCGCAATAGCAGGCGGGTATGTTCCTTGCGAAATGGAGATTCAGGGGAAAACGCCCGACTGGCGAAACTGCGCGAAAAACGCATTGATTTCTCAGGAGCAGTTGTTGTGTCTTGAAAAGTTAAGGTGCGCACCGCGAGAGTTTTGGCCCGATGGTCAGAATAGCTGGGGGGGAATTCCTTTCCGGCAATGGGAGAAATATGTTATGGACTCTAGCACTCCGCGCCCTCGTCGTACTTGATGTTCATCCCTCGTTCTTTCAGAAGCTCGCCAACCTTCTTAGGGTTGACGAGCTTTTATTATATATATTGTATCGGCGTAAAAATAAAAAAAACGGCGTGGCAGAGCCAGCCGTTGCGCGTTTTGCGCGAGAAAAACCGAGAAAAACATTGACGGGGAGTAGCTTGACTGGCCCCCCTTCACACCCCCTCTCGCTACTTAGGCCTAAAGGCTTTTAGACCAAAAGACCCTGGCCAGCTTTGTGGATTTGAAATATGTAATTATGGCATGACTACGGATCTTCTCCTTTCCAGAGGTGCCAGATTATTTTCTCGGCGGTCGTGGATATCTGGTTGTGCGCACTGAGAAGGCCGATGAATCCAGTGATCTGGGTTATAGTTACGGGATCTGTATCGCCTACAAGGGATTCGGAAGAGTCCACTATATCCATACACTGAACAGCGGAAGTCAATATGTCCCAGTCCCTACGATTGTGCCATGGAAATCTGTCGAATTCTTTCATTCCCACGAGATGGGTTCTGAAATGACCCCATGTTAGCAGTAAATTATTCGGTTTTGATTTCTTTCCCGACAAGTCCTCCTCTACTAATAGGTACAGTGGGATTCCAGGTCCACACATGTCGTTTTCCTCCTTGAAATACGTTCTGAAAATAATACTAAATATGTTATTTAGTAAAGTCAATCATTATAATTTGCGCTTTTCGCAAATAAGATTAGAGCGTATAATTAAATAAATGAGAATTATTGGGGCGAGTGTAAAAATTATTTCGGACTCAAGAGGAAAAGAAACGCTTGAAGCAGGACTTCGAAGCGATAATTTTTTTGCATCGGCTTCGATACCTGCCGGAAAAAGCACCGGTACTCACGAGGCGTTTGTTTTAGAGCCTAAAATTGCGGTTGAAAAATTAGAGGAAATCAAAGGCCATATTTTAAAAAAAGAATTTCGAACGCAAAAGGATTTTGATAATTTTTTAATCGCTCTGGACGGAACCGACAATAAAAAAAATCTGGGAGGAAATTTGGTATTGTCTTTAAGTTTGGCGTGGGCGAAGCTCAAAGCCAAAGAAAACAATCAGGAACTTTTTGAATATATAAATAAGATTTTTTCTGAAAATTTTTTTGGAAGCGCAACGATAAAAGCGCCGAAGCCGATTTTTAACGTTATTAACGGCGGAGCGCACGCTAAAAACAAACTTGATTTCCAGGAGTTCCAGGTTATTCCGACAACCGAAGATTTCAGCATTGCTTTCAGTATCGGTCGGGAATATTACAGAAAATTGAAAAAAGTTTTAGACGAAAAATTTGGAGAAGAAAATATAACTCTGGGAGACGAAGCAGGGTATTCGGCGCCGTTTAAAACCAACGAGGAAGCGTTGGAAATTATGGCGGATTTGATAGCGAAAAATAGTTATCCTTTGCGGATAGGATTGGATGTGGCGGCGAGCCAATACTTTCGGGCGGACGAATATATTATCGGCAAAAAAAGTTATTCGAAAGAAGAAATAAAAGAATTTTATTTAAAAATCATCGAAGCCTATAACATAATTTCTATAGAAGACCCTTTTTATGAAGAAGACTTTGATTCGTTTGCGGAATTAACAAAAGAAATTAAAAATTTCGGCGGGGCGATAGATTTTGAAAATCTCAAAGGTGCCCATAAAATTTATCCTAAAGAAAACGGCCGGTTGGTTATTACCGACGACTTGACGACTACCAATTCGAAAAGATTAAAAACAGCGGTTGATAAAAACGCCGGTAACGCGATTTTGGTAAAACTTAACCAAATCGGCAGTTTGACCGAAACATTGGAAGTCGTAAAAATGGCTTATGAAAATAATTGGCAGGTGGTGGTAAGCCACAGAAGTGGAGAGACGATGGATGATTTTATCGCGGACTTGGCTGTTGGTGTCGGCGCTTGGGGGTTAAAATCCGGAGCTCCGGGGAAGCCGGAAAGATTGGTAAAATACGAAAGAGTGCTTAAAATTTTTAGCAACTAAGGAATTTTTAAGATAATTGACTTTTCCTCTCAGGGCTTTATTGTTATTGCAGAAATTAAGTATCCGCTCTTACTCATACGAAAAGGAGAAATGCGATGAAGCACGAGGCGATTTCGCGGGACAGGTTGTTGAAAAGAGTATTGGACAGCGCGGGTGTAAAACATAAATTATCAAACTGCCCGCTTTGTTCCAAACAGCTTGATAATGCTGTTTGTCGCGGTGGCGCAGAAATTCATTATGAAAGGGGCTCAGGTAAGCCAAGTGAAATAAGGCGTTGGAGCTGTGAATCCTGCGGAATTGTGTGGGAATTGGAAATGTTCAACAGTATCGAAGAAAAATGCTCAGGCGCGGTAGAGGAAAGAGAACATCACCTTTCACTCACGGGTTATCGGAATTGTTATTGTCGGTCTGTCGCAGTGAGAGAATTTAGATTCCACAAAGGTGAAGGGCATGCGCAGATAGGGTATTCAGCGATACAAGAGAAACAAGACGAGAGATAGGATAATTGATATTGAGAATTGTGTCCGTAGACGGGGGTGGGAAACCGCCCCTCTTTTTTTACAAAATCAATTTTATCAAACTGTGCCCGGTCATTTCTGGAGGCTTTGGGATTTTCATAAGTTCTAAAATTGTCGGAGCAATATCAGCTAAAACGCCAACTTGAGAATGTTCGGCTTGATGCACGTATTGTTCGGTATTTTGTCTTTCAAATTCCTTGGCGATTAGATAAAACGGCACTGGATTAGGGTCGTGTTTTGTTTCCGGAGTGCCGGTTTTGGGATCTATTAATCTTTCGGCATTTCCGTGGTCGGAAGTGATTATTAAAAAAGAGTTATTTTCTATTGCAGAAGTGTAAATTTTTTCTATTTGGGCGTCGATGACTTTTACGGCTTCCGCCGTGGCTTCAAAATTGCCAGTGTGAGCGATGATGTCCGGATTGGCGAAATTAACAAGAATAAAATCATAAACTTTTTCTTTGATAGCCTCCAAAAGACGGCTCGTGATTTCCCCAGCCATCATTTCTGGATGCTGGTCGTAACGGAAGCTTATTTTTGAAGGGACTAAAACGCGGTACTCTCCTTTGAAAGGCGATTCTTGCTGGCCGTTGAAAAAATAAGTGACGTGGGCGTATTTTTCCGTTTCAGCGATGCGCCATTGGATTTTGTTGTTTTCCTCCAAAACTTTTCCCAGGGGCGTTAAAACCTTTTCCGGAGGAAAAAAAACGGGAGCGGTAAACTCGTCTTTATAGGAAACCATGGTAGTGACAAGCAGATTGGAAAATTGTTTTATCGGAAAAGAATTAAAATCTTTTTCAATGAAACAGCGGACGATTTGGCGCATCCGCTCTTCGCGGAAATTAAAAAATATTACGGAATCATTGTTTTTTATGGACCGGTCCTGGGGTCCTATTAAAGTGGGGGGGACATATTCGTCGTTGAGTTTTCTGCCGTAAGTGCTTTTGATGTGCATCTGATAGTCGTCTATCGTGCCCCCTTGTCCGGTGATTGCGTTGTAATATTTTTGGGTTCTGTCCCAGTGGCTGTCTCTGTCCATTGCGTAATATCTTCCGCCAAGAGAAGCAATTTGTTTTAAAAAAGGTTCGGGAATTTTATTTATAAATTCCAGAGCTGATTCCGGAGAGCTGTCTCTGCCGTCGGTGATCAGGTGGAGGTTTATTTTTTCAAGAGGAAAATTATTTTTTTTGGCGGCTTCTAAGAGAGCTACTAAATGTTCGAAGGAAGAATGAACGCAAGCGTCGGACAAAAGCCCGATTAAATTAAGATTGGAATTATTGCCTTTGGCATGTTCCAAGGTTTTTTTTAGAATTTCATTTTCATAAAAACTGCCGTCTCTTATTGATAAAGTAATTCTTGGAAAATTTTGGTAGAGAATTCGTCCGGCGCCGATATTTAAATGGCCGACTTCGCTGTTTCCTTCTTCTCCCCAGGGCAAGCCAACGGTAATTCCCGATGCTTGGAGCGTTCCGTAGGGGTATTGTTTTTTTAAGGAGTTCATCACCGGCGGGTTTACGAGATGAATCGGATTGGAGAAATCATCCGCGCCTATGCCCCAACCGTCTAAGATTATTAAGATTACGCTTCGGAGAGAATTCATTATTATATTTTACTTCACTTGAGCTTTGTGGGCAATTTTGCAATAATTTAGTAATGGAAGATTCAGATGTAAAAAAAGCAAAAGTAAAAGTAGTTGATATTATAAAAAAACTGGACGTTAAAGGTTCGGCTTCCCAGCCGGCCGGCGAAAAGCAGCCTGAGAAAAAACCAGAAAAAAAGACGGGACAAAAAATTGAACAAAAACCGGAAGAAAAACCCGCCGTTAAAATCGAGCCGGTTATTTCTCCGCTTAGCTGGACAGAGCGCCACGGAGGGGGAAGCGAAGAGCCAAAAAATAAAAACGACGATTTGGAAAAATTGTTCGAGAAGATCGACAGGAAAGAGCAGGAGGTTCTGGGTAGAAAAGTCTCGCCCCAAATAATCGAAAAAGAAATTCCCCATCTTCGGCAGGATTCTATTAATATTTCTTTGCCGCCGCGGCTTCCGGAAATGAAATTAAAGCCCAGAAAAAAATGGGTTGCTCTAGTTTGGGTTTCGGCCGTTGTTATTTTTGGACTTGGAGCTTACGGCGCTTTGGCTTATTTGCCCAAATCGGACATTAAAATTTCAATAAAAAAATTCCGTTGGGATTACGATAATCCTGTGACTTTAAGTTCTAAATTGACAGATATCGATCTTAACAATCGGCAAATTCCCATCGCCATATTTTCCCAGAGAAAAAACATAAATTTTCCTTTTCCGGCGACGGGGAAAAAGTACGTTGAGCGCAAGGCCAGCGGCAGAATTATCATTTATAATAATTTTTCGACCGACCAGCAAGTATTATCAAGCGGTACGAGATTTAAAGCGCCGGACGGAAAAATTTTCAAACTTGTTGACCGAGTTGTGGTTCCGGGCGCGCGAGTGGAAAACGGACAAGTTGTCGCGGCAAACATAGAAGCACAGGTGGCGGCTGAAAAACCTGGAGAAGCTTACAATATCGGTACGGTCAGTAAATTTACCATTCCGGGATTTGAAGGAACCGCTAAATTCGAGAAATTTTACGCCGAGTCGAAATCTCCGATTTCCGGCGGATTAGTTGGGCAAGTGGCTTATCCGACTGATGCCGACATAAAAACAGCAAAGGCGGAAGCGGAAAAAAATTTAAAGAACGGAATCGAAGTTTTTATAATTTCTCAAATTTCCAGCGATGAATTCAAACTTATAGACAGCAGCAAACCGTTTAATATATTGAAGGAAACCGTAAATACCGATACCGATGAAAACGGCAATTTTTATATTTTTGTCGACGGCGAATTGTCTATGACGGCGTTTAAAAAGGCGCATATAATAAATCTTTTGACCGAGATGGCTGGACAAGTCGTGGACACTTCTTTAAAGCTCACTTTAAAGGAAGACGAGTATTCTATAAGTTATGGCAATGTACAAATTGATCCGAAAACAAAAATAATGACTTTGCCCGTTAAATTTAAAGGGGTTTTTTGGGAGCCTTTGGATGTGAATTCTTTCAGGAAAAAAACCTCCGGCGAGTCCGAGTCGGAGCTGAAATCCCTCATTTATTCCTATCCTAATATAGAAAAGGCCGATTTTTCCTTCTGGCCGTTCTGGGTTTCTAAAGTTCCCCTTAATCAGAATCGGGTTAATGTGAATATCAATTAGGGGTTGACTTTATAGCGATTTCATTTAGTATTTATCTTTACATGTTGAATTCCGAGAATAAGACGCAAACGAAGGGAAGAGTCGTAGAAAATTTACCGGCGACGAATTTTAAGGTTGAGTTGGAAAGCGGAAAGACGATAATCGCGTATCTTTCGGGCAAAATGAGGATGCACTACATTAAAATAATGCCCGGTGACGTGGTTTTGTTGGAACTTTCTCCTGATGGCGAGAGAGGAAGAATTATCAGAAGACTTTAATTTATAAAAATGAAGGTACGAGCTTCGGTAAAAAAAATTTGCAAAAATTGCAGAACTGTCAGGCGCGACGGCAGAGTTTTTGTTATCTGCAGTAAGAACCCGAAGCATAAGCAAAGACAAGGATAATTTTAATCATGCGTTTAATAGGAATAAACATACCGGATAATAAAAGAGTGGATATTGGATTAACTCATCTTTACGGAATAGGCAGGACGACGGCCGCTAAAATTTTGGACTCTATAAAAATCGAAGCCGGGAAAAAAGTTAAGGCTTTAACTTCGGAAGAGGTTAAAAAAATCCAGGATTATATTGAAAAAAATCATAAAATCGGCGACGAACTGCGGCAGGTTATAAGAACAAATATTTCCCGGTTGAAAGAAATTGAAAGTTATCGGGGAAGCCGACATTTAAGAAAGCTTCCGGTAAGAGGGCAAAGAACAAAAACAAATTCGCGGACAATCAGAGGCAATGTAAGAAAAACCGTCGGTAGCGGAAAGAGAAAAGTTGAATTGAAATAAAATGGGAAAGAAAAAAGTAATTAAAAAAAGCGAAGCAGAAGTTTTAAAGGAAGGCGAAGAGCTGGAAAAAAGCATCGAGAAAGCGTCGGGCAAAAGCTCGGGGGCCAGGAGAATAAATAAAGGAATGGTTTTTATAAATGCCAGCTACAATAATACGGTTATAACCGCGACAGATGTCCAAGGCGATGTTTTGGCGTGGTCTACGGCCGGATCTTTGGGGTTTTCAGGCCCTAAAAAGGCGACTCCGTTCGCGGCCTCAAAAGTTGTGGCGGCGCTGGCCGAGAAATTAAAGAAAGTCGGCCTTAGTGATATAGAAGTTATAGTAAAAGGAGTCGGCGCCGGCAGAGACAGCGCTGTTAGGTCTTTGGCCAATCAAGGATTTAATATTTTATCAATAAAAGACGCTACTCCGATTCCGCATAACGGGCCGAGACCGCCTAAAGTCAGAAGAGTATAAATCATGCACATACAAGCCAAAGAAAAAAAAGAAAGAGCGTTGGGCGTGAAGCTTTTTTTGAAAGCGGATCGTTGTAATTCGCCAAAGTGCGCCATGGTCAGAAGGCCGTATAGGCCGGGCATGCACGGTAAATCACGGCGCCGGGCTCCTTCCGAATACGGACAGCAATTGATGGAGAAACAAAAAATAAGAATAACTTACGGACTTAAAGAATCGCAGATGGCCAATATTTTTAAAAAAGCTTCAAAGAAAAAAGGTTCTTTGTCCGAGGCGGTTATCGGCCTTTTGGAGAGGCGTCTTGATAACACGGTTTTCAGATTAGGATTCGCGCCTTCAAGAATAATGGCGAGGCAGTTTGTTTCCCACGGTCATATTTTGGTAAATGGCCGTAAAGTCACGGTGGCGTCTTATTTGGTTAAAGCTGGCGATACCGTTTCTATAAAGCCGACATCGCTAAACTTCTTGATTTTTAAAGAACTTTCTAATACCATAAAAAAATATCAAGCGCCCGAATGGCTGGAAATTAACGCGGAAAAAATAGAGGGCAAAGTGAAGTCATTGCCTTTAGCCGTTGAGATGCCGTTCGATATTAATTTGGTGGTTGATTTTTACTCGAAATAATCATATGAAATACGCACGACTTAACGAAACTGTTAAAATTAAAACAATTTCAGAAGACGAAAAAAAAGGCATTTTTGAAATAGAAGGCCTTTATACCGGTTACGGACTGACCATTGGGAACGCTCTTCGCCGAATTCTTTTGTCGTCAATCCCGGGAGCGGCAGTGACGCAAATAAAAATCGCCAACGTTAAGCACGAATTTACCACACTTCCGGGAGTTTTGGAGGATATTATCGAGATAATCTTTAATTTGAAAAAGGTGAGATTTGGTTTTCATGCCGACGAGCCCCAGATTTTGACAGTCGAAGCTAAAGGAGAAAAGACAATAACAGCTAAAGACATAAAAACCAGTTCTTTAGTCGAAGTTATTAATCCAGACGCTCACATAGCTACGCTTACCGATAAAAAAGCGGAATTTAAAATGGAAATAACCGTCGAGAAAGGCTTGGGTTATGTGCCGGTGGAGGAAAGAAAAACAGAAAAAACGCCTATTGGCGTTGTCGCGATTGACGCGGTTTTTACGCCGGTCATGAAAGTAAATTTTGATATTGAAAATATGCGCGTGGGCGAACATACCGACTATAATCGGTTGAAACTGGCCATCGAAACCGACGGCAGCATCACGCCCTCGGAAGCGATCAGAAAAGCGTCTAATATTTTAGGTGATCATTTCGCAAAAATTTCCGAATTGGAAGTAAAAGAATCAAAACAACTTTCCGAAGAAGAATCCGAGGAAAAACCTAAAAAAGCGGCAAAGATTAAAAAAGTTTCCAAAGCTAAAAAAGCGTAATTTTTTTGGTTCGAAACGCAAAAGAGCAATATGAGGCATTTAAAAAAGGGAAAAAAATTTCATCGTAAAAAAGGCCAGCGAAAGGCTTTTTTAAAAGGCCTAGCCGGCAATTTTATTTTGAAAGGAAAAATTTCGACAACTGAAGCGAGAGCGAAGGAAATGAAATCCTTCGTCGAGAAATTAATTACTTTGGCGAAAAAACAAAATTTAGCCAGCTTGCGTCTTTTAATTTCCCGATTAAACAAAAAACCGGCGCAGAAACTTTTTTACGAAATCGCCCCAAAATATAAAGACGGAAAAGGCGGTTACGTCAGATTGGTGAAAAGCGCCGCGCGCCGTAAAAACGACGCCGCGAAAATGGCGATAATCGAATTTGTTAAAGATTAAAAGGCCAGACCTCCTATATTGATTCAAGGGTTTGACTTTTTATTTTTTTATCGTAAACTGGAAAGGTCGCAAAAAAATCCAATAACAATACACATAACAATTAATTGTTAACTAATAATTCATAATTAATAATCTCCCTGATATTTCAGCATAAATTATTGGTTATAAGTCATTAGTTATAAAAGTATGGCAGAAAAAGAAAAATTTGAGCGAGGCAAGCCTCATGTCAATGTCGGAACAATCGGCCATGTTGATCATGGCAAGACCACATTGACCGCGGCTATTACTCACGTCCTTTTTATGAAGGGCTTGGCAAAGAAAGAAGAGGGCGTTGATCAGATTGATAATGCTCCCGAGGAAAAAGCCAGAGGCATTACTATCGCTTTGCATCATTCGGAATATGAATCCGAAAAAAGGCACTACGCGCACATCGATGCGCCAGGCCACGCCGATTACATCAAAAACATGATTACCGGCGCTGCGCAAATGGACGGCGCGGTTTTGGTGGTTAGCGCCGCTGACGGCCCGATGCCTCAAACACGAGAGCACATCCTTTTAGCCCGCCAAGTCGGCGTTCCGGCAATGGTTGTCTTTCTTAATAAAGTGGACATGGTTGACGATCCGGAACTTATCGGTTTGGTTGAGGCGGAAGTAAGAGAGCTCCTTAAAAAACATCAGTTTCCGGGAGACGAAATTCCGGTAATTAAGGGCTCTGCTCTTAAGGCGCTTGGAGCCAAATCACTCGATGACGAGGCGGTTAAGCCGATTCTTGAATTGGTCAAGGCGCTGGATGATTATATTCCAGAGCCGGTTAGAGATATCGATAAGCCGTTTTTGATGCCTGTGGAAGATATTTTTTCCATTGAAGGAAGAGGAACGGTTGTTACCGGAAGAGCGGAAAGAGGCATCGTTAAAGTCAACGAAGAAGTGGAAATTATCGGAATCAAACCGGTTCAAAAAACCGTTGTTACCGGAATTGAAATGTTCAATAAACTTCTTGACGAAGGACGAGCCGGCGATAATGTCGGAATACTTTTAAGAGGACTTAAGAAAGAAGATGTTGAAAGAGGGCAGGTGGTTGCAAAACCGGGAAGCGTTACTCCGCATACTGACTTTGAAGCCGAAGTTTATGTTTTAAGCAAAGAAGAAGGCGGACGGCACACTCCGTTCTTTAAAGGCTACAAGCCGCAATTTTACATCAGAACAACCGATGTTACCGGCGAAGTGGAGCTTCCTAGCGGAATGGAAATGGTTATGCCCGGCGACACGGTTAATGTTACGGTTAGATTAATCGCTCCGGTTGCGCTTGAAGAGAGGCAAAGATTTGCTATTAGAGAAGGCGGCAAAACTGTCGGAGCGGGCGCGGTTACTAAAATAATCAAATAAATAGATCAACGAATATCTAATCTATACGAATAAACGAATAAGATTTATTTCTAAAAATTCGTAAATTCGTACTAACTCGTTATTCGGTGATAGAGCGAAGCGATGGCAAAGAAAACAGAAAGCATCCAGTCTAAAATAAGATTGAGAATAAAATCTTACGACCACAAATTAATTGACAATTCAGTCAAGCAAATTGTTGAAACCGCTATAAGAAATGGCGCGGAAATCGTAGGACCAATTCCTTTGCCGACGAATTTCAAAAAGTACACCGTTAACCGATCGACATTCGTGCATAAGGATTCCCGAGAGCAATTCGAATTAAGAGTTCATAACAGATTGATTGACATTTTAAATCCCAACCCGAAAATTATCGAATCTTTAAGTAATTTGAATTTGCCATCGGGAGTGGAAATTGAAATAAAAATGAAATAGTTCGATTAACTCACTACAGGTAATCAAAATATTTTCATTTGCAAAAACACGGCTTAATTAAGCCGTGTTTTTGTTGCATTTTTAAATCAGGTGATTTTAAATTAAATTAATGAAATTATCCATACATGGAGAATATGGGGTTTTTAGGCCATATATTGTTATAATAAAAGGAAGATTTTAAGTTTATGCTGGCTGATAAAACAAAATTTGAAGATGTGCTGGAGTTGGCGAAAATGGGAGATCCTAGCAATTTTAGGTTGGGGAAATTAGACGAGAATAAAATTAAGGAAGTTCTTGAAGAATTTAAAGGCAAGTACATTACTCATACCAAGGGATTTTTTATAATGGCTCCATCGGGTGCGGGTAAAACATATTTTTGCAAGAATCAAAGCGAGCTGCACTGGATTGACGGAGATGATATATGGATAGCCGCTGGCGCGCATCCTGATAGGTCTTGGTGGTTGGAGAGTGGGGAGACAATGGACGAGATTGACAAAAGAAGCGATGTTGTGACTTTTTTGGCAAAAGAAGCCGGGTATTGGATTATGGGAGCATCGAATTATTGGTTAAAGCCAGACGCCATTGTTATTCCTGATTGGGACGAACATAAAAGATTAATCAAGTATAGGGAGGAACACGATTATGATGGAGGCGTCACTTCAGATAAGCTTAATCAGGTTTTGAGGCACCGCGAATGGATTATGAGATGGTCAGAAAAAGGAACACCAGTTTTTAAAACAGTGCAGGATGCAGTAAATTATTTAATCCAATTAAAATAAATTTATGTTTGAAAGACTTGATAAAAACAGCATAGAAGTAAAAAAATTCCAATTTGAAGAAACAAAAATAATTCTTCAAAGACACGAAGATTATGACAGGGATAGCAAATCTGAAACTGCCGGCCATTTATTTCCAGAGGCCGTTGAAAAAGCGCACGCCGAGTCTAGAAAAAGAATAAAAAATATAATTGAACAAGTTTCTCCACAAGAAAGAAAATTGCTATTTTTTCTCGTATTGTCAAGCGATACAACGTATGGAACAGGGGCTAGATCGATTGAAACTGGCCGAATTATAATTGAAGAAATAAAAAAAGCTTTAAAAGAAAATGGAATAAACGAGGATAACTTATTGAACGTTTCGCATGTTTATAAACAAACAGAAAAAGGCGAACCAAGGTCAATGGCTCAAATAAGAGAGCCTCTGATGTTTGAAAATACCCCTGAATTTGTTGCTTTTCTTAAAGAAAAATATCCAGAAAGAAAAGATTTCTGGAAAGCATACGAAGCTGATATCGAAAAAGAACAAAGATTACAAATGGGCGCTGAAGGTCCGGAAGATATGGCGAATAGATTAGAAAGTTTTTTGGCCCTTATAAAAAGATATTCACAGTTTTTTTATAGAGTGAATCCTGGGTCTAGATTGATAGTTTGGTGTATTTCGCATTACGACACAATAAGCCCGTGGACCAAAAAATATGTCTTAAAAGAAAAAGTAACAGAAAAAAATTTACCAGTTGATTACGGTGCTGGTTTAACTGTGGGTATTAATAAAGATGGAAAAGCCATAACTGAAATCGGTGGGGAAGAATTTGAAATTGAAGTATGAAATTATCCATTGGAATTGTGGGATTGCCAAATGTCGGCAAGTCCACATTATTTAAGGCTTTAACTAAAAACGAGGTTCATATTGCCAATTATCCGTTCGCGACGATTGATCCCAATGTCGGAGTTGTAAGCGTTCCAGACGAGCGGTTAGATAAACTTGCGTCTATTTCTCGGTCCAAGAAAATAGTGCCGGCTGTAATGGAGTTTTACGATATAGCGGGCCTTGTGAGGGGGGCAAATAAAGGCGAGGGCTTGGGAAACCAGTTTTTGTCCCACATAAAAGACGTGGAAGCCATTGTTCAGGTAGTCAGGTGTTTTCAAAAATCGGACATTATTCACGTGGAGGAAAAAGTTGACCCTAGCCGCGACATCGAAACTATCAACACAGAAATTATTTTAAAGGATTTAGAAACTGTTGAGCGCAGATTAGAAAAGCTTGATGGCGAGGCGCGGACCGGTGACAAGCAGAAAATAAAAGATAGAGAGGTTGTGGAAAATATAAAAAATAAATTAGATAAAGGAGAATTGCTTGTTGGTTTGGACGAAGAAATTAAAAATTCTCCGGTTGTAAAAGAGATGAATTTACTTACCGTCAAGCGTCAGATTTATTTGTTGAACGGGAGAGAAGAAGACGTCAGCGAGGAATTAAAAAATAAAATTAAGGAACTTAATGCGGATTATTTAATCGCGGATTTATCAGAAGAAAATAGCGTGAATGAATTAATAAAAAAGGCTTATGAAATTCTGGGACTAATAAGTTTTCTTACAACAGGCGAAGACGAAACTCGTGCCTGGACCATTAAAAAAGGATCAAAAGCGCCCCAAGCGGCAGGAACAATCCACACTGATTTTGAAAATAAATTTATCCGGGCGGAAGCGATAAACTGGCAAAAATTACTTGAGGCGGGCGGATGGAACGAAGCCAAACAAAAGGGCAGGATAAGAACCGAAGGAAAAGAATACGAAATTAAAGACGGAGACGTGATAGTGGTTCGGCACTCGTAAATAGTTTATAATTTAAGTAATGAAGTCTTTAAAGGAACTAATTTTAGAGGCGGATAAAAATAAAGTTGCTATCGGCCATTTTAATGTTTCGGAACTTACGGCTTTAAAAGGGATTTTTCAGGCGGCAAAAAATTTAAACCAGCCGGTTATTATCGGTGTTTCAGAAGGCGAGAGAGAGTTTTTTGGAACAAAACAAATCGCGGCGGTTGTTAAAAGTTTGCGTGAAGAATTTAATTACCCGATTTTTTTAAACGCGGACCACACGCGCTCTTTGGAAAAAGCAAGAGAAGCGGTTGAGGCCGGTTTTGACGCTGTTTTATTCGATGCCGGAAAACTTCCGCTTGAAGAAAACATCAAAAAAACAAAAGAGGCGGTTGAATTGGTGAAAAATATAAACCCGGGAGTTTTAGTGGAGGGGGAATTGGGCTATATCGGATCCAGTTCGGTGGTTTTAGAAGACGTTCCGGAAGGCGCGGTAATAAAACAAGAGGATATGACAAAACCGGAAGAGACTGCCAAATTTGTCGGAGAAACCGGAGTTGATTTAATCGGTCCGGCAGTCGGTAATATCCATGGAATGTTTAAAAACGCGCCCAATCCGCGATTGGATACGGAGAGGATAAAAAAAATAAGGGAAGCGGCCGGCGTACCTCTGGTTTTGCACGGCGGTTCGGGAATTTTGGACGAGGATTTTATTTTGGCAATAAACGCGGGAATTTCGATTATCCATATAAATACGGAAATCCGCCTGGCTTGGAGACAAGGTTTGGAAAAAACGGTTTCGGAAAATAAGGAAGAAATCGTGCCGTATAAATTACTGGGTCTGGTTGTTGAAGAAATAAGGGACCTTGTTGAGGCGCGGATCAAATTATTTAGCGAGAAATCTTGAGGTTTAAACTTGCATATTTCATTAGGCCTGTTATAATGAAAAAAAATACGAAAAGCTCGTATTTTTTAATGTTTATAACGAAAAATTATCATGGCAGTAGACCTTCGGGCGGAAAAAAGAGAAATATTAGGCAAAAAAGTTAAGCACTTGAGAGAGCAGGGCTTTGTTCCAGCTGAAATTTACGGCGCGGGTGTTTCTAACGCTCATTTAAGCGTGCCCTTAAAAGATTTTATGAAAGCTTACAAAGAAGCAGGCGAAAGCACTATTGTCAGCTTGTCATTTGACGATAAAAAAATTCCGGTGTTGATTCAAGACGTTGTTGTTTCGCCTTTAGGAAGGGAAGTCGAGCACGTTGATTTTTTGGCGGTTAAAATGGACGAGGAAATCAAAACCGAAGTTCCTTTGGAATTCGTGGGCGAAGCTCCGGCTGTCAAAGAAAAAAGCGCCATTTTGGTTAAAGCCATGCAGGAAATCGAAGTTGAGGCGCTGCCGGGAGATCTGCCAAGAAGCATCAAAGTTTATCTTAGCAAGCTCGAAGACATTGGTTTTAGTATTTACGTAAAAGATCTGGAAGTTTCCGACAAAGTTAAGGTTTTGGTTGATCCGGAAACTGTCGTGGCGAGCGCTGTTGAGCAGACGGTTGAAGAAGAGGTGGTTGTTGCGGCTCCGGCAGTTGAGGACATAAAGACCGAGGCGGAAGAAAAGAAAGAGAAAAAGGAAGAAGAAAAAGAGGAGAAATAAAGGGCTTTAAAATAATAAGCATATAATAATGAAACCGCGTCTTTTGGTGGATATCAAAAAAGACGAGAGATTTATTTCCGACTATAAAGGCTTGTCGCGAGTGAATTTAAGCCGTAAGCGGACTGTTATTAAAATTCCTTTAAAAACGATTTTTTGTATTTTGACGGCGGCATTTTTTGCCGCTACTTTTTTTATGAATTTTGCCTCGGCGCCGAGCGCAGGAGAAGCGTCCGCGCAGACTACAAACGGCGTTGCCACGTCTGACCAAGAGCGAAAAGCGCTGGAGACTCAACTGGTTGAACTTGAAAAACAGATGGACCAGTATGAGTCAAAAATAACTGAATATAAAAAACAAGGCACTACTTTGCAGTCGGAAATAACCCGGCTCAATAACCAGGTTTATAAAATCAATCTTCAAATAAAAGCGATTACTTTGACTTTAAAAAAACTTAACAATGAGATGGGCGTTACCTTAAAGCAGATAGACGAAACACAGGGCAAGGTTGGCATAAAAAAAGACGCGATCCAGGACATATTGAGGGAGCTTAATACAAACAATAAAGACGGCATGTTGATTATGCTTTTGTCTCATCCGCAAATATCGGATTTTTTCAACCAGGTGAATAATTTGGCAAATATCCAAGACAGTTTGAGGTTAAACGTGGAAGAGCTTCTGAATTTGAATAAAAAATTAATCGATCAAAAAGAAATATTGTCCTTGGCAAAAGAAGACGCGTTGGAATTGAAAGATTACCAGGCTAGCCAGATAAAAAATATCCAACTGACTAAAGAAGAAAAAGATAGCCTTTTGAAAGTTACGAAAGGGAAAGAATCGGAATATAAGAAAATTTTAGCGGAAACGCAAAAAACTGCGGCGCAAATAAGAAGTCGTTTGTTTGAATTTATGGGCGGAGGCGAGATTCCTTTCGGCGACGCGTATAAGCTCGCCAAATCTGCGGAAAACGCCACCGGGGTGCGGGCGGCTTTGATTTTGGCCGTGTTGGATAAAGAATCCGCGCTTGGGAAAAACGTAGGCAAATGTTCTTATAAAGATGCTATGCATCCGACTCGTGACATACCGATATTTTTAGATTTGATGGAAGAATTGAAAATGGATCCGGATATCGTAAAAGTTTCATGCGCGATATCGCGCGACGGCGCTTACGGAGGAGCAATGGGTCCTTCGCAGTTTATTCCTTCAACTTGGGTAAGATACAAAGACCAGGTAGCGTCTTTAACGGGCAGTAATCCGCCGTCTCCCTGGAGAAATGTTGACGCTTTTATGGCAACGGCTTTGTATTTGAAAAATGCCGGAGCTGGCGGCGGCAGTATTTCCGCTGAAAGAACCGCAGCCGCAAAATATTACGCTGGTTCAAGATGGAGAAATTATTTGTTCACTTACGGCGAAAGAGTTATTTCCAGAGCTCAAAAATTCCAGCAGGACATTGACGTATTAAATTCTTAATTGTTTTTGTTCCTTAAACGCTGCGATTATTTTATCAAGCGAGCCATCAAGGATTTTCTCTATCCCATGAAATTTTTTTCCGATACGGTGGTCGGTTATCCGGTCATCGGGGAAATTGTAAGTTCTTATTTTTTCCGAACGGTCGGCAGTCCCGATTTGCTCTTTTCTGGAAGCTCCGATTTTTGACTGTTCTTCTATTTGTTTTTGTTCAAAAAGCTTGGCTCTTAAAATTTCCATCGCCTGTTCTCGGTTGGCGTGTTGAGATCGGCCGGCCTGAGAAGCTACGACAATGCCGGTTGGTTTATGTACAATTCTTACCGCTGTTTCAACTTTATTGACGTTTTGGCCGCCCGGGCCTGATGAACGAAAAAAGGAAACTTCCAAGTCGCCCTGGTTTATTTGGATTTCTTGCGGCTCTACAACCGGAAGAATCGCCACCGACGCGGTGGAGGTATGGACTCGGCCGGATTTTTCGGTTTTAGGAATTCTTTGGACCCGATGCACGCCGGATTCTTGCTTTAGTAATTCATAAGAGTTTGCGCCGTCGATTTCAGCGATTAAAGTTTTGTAACCCTCATGAGACGTTTGATTATAATCAAGCACACTAAATTTCCAGCCGGATTTTTCGGCATATTTTTGGTACATTCGGACAAGGTCGCCGGCAAAAATCGCAGCCTCGTCTCCGCCCGCCCCCGCTCGTATTTCCAAAATTATCCTATTCATCCCGTTAGAAATGACACAAACGTCCATTTTTAATTGGCGACCAAGATATTTTAGCACAAAATTTCATACACATATTATTGATTATAATATTGGTTTTATTTCTAACGGGATTCATAAAAATTCATAATATATTACCAGAGCACCATTTACAAGAGAAATTTACGCCGTAAGCGGGTTTTATTGACTTTAAAAGCCCATTTTTGCTATAATTATTCTCAATGAAAGAAAAACCACTTATTTTAATAGCGGATGACGAAACGGATATCCGCGATGTTGTAAAAATGAAGCTTGAAGCCAGTGGATTTAAAGTTGAAGGAGCCGCGGACGGAGAAGAAGCGGTTCAAAAAGCGAAAGAGCTTGTTCCCGATCTTATAATTTTAGACGTGGTGATGCCTAAAATGGACGGCGTTTCGGCTTTGTTTAAATTGAAGGAAGACGAAAAGACAAAGGGTATTAAAGTATTTTTGTTTACAGGCAAAGGCGACCCGAGGCCGGACATAGTAGAAGTTAATAAAAAATTTGCTCTTGAAAGCGGCGCGGTTGGTTTTATTAGAAAAGAGGTTGATTTAGACGAGTTGGTGGTAAAGCTTAATGAAGCTATAAAACAGAACGGAAAATAAAATCCGTTTTATGAAACTCGTAAATGAATATTTTTAGCGCCAATCCGCAAACAAAAACGGATTATTTTTTTAGCCGGGCGGCAAAAGCGTTGCGGTTTGTCCTGCATAAGACAACCCAGAAAGCGCTTTTAATAATAACGTATATTTTAATATATGGATTTTTTAATTTTCTTGTCGAAGGAAAAGAAAACGCGCGAATAAAAAAGGGTCCGCTTTTGGTTATTTCTAACCATAAAAGTTTTCTAGACCCGCCTCTTTTAGGAATCTGCTTTCCTTTTTTTTCGAAAATTTATCCGTTAAGGTTCATAACTCACGATAATTTTTTCAAAAATCCGGCTAGTTGGCTTCTTTTCAAATCTTTGGGTTCTTATCCCGCTTGCGCGGGCCAGGGAATGGAAAAGTCATTGGAAAAACCAGTTGAAGTTTTAAAAAAAGGAGGAACCGTAATTTTTTTCCCGGAAGGAAAGCGTTATTTTGACGACGAACTTCATGAACCGAAATTAGGAGCCGGAATTTTGGCTCTTAAATTTCCGGACGTTTTAATACTGCCTGTGGCGATTTTCGGAACTAACAGGATAGGGTCGTTTTGGTCGATAATTTGCAGAAGGCCAAGAGTGCGAATGAAAATCGGAAAGTCGTTTCGTCTCGTAGATAAAATAGTCAGCAATGACCCGCAACTTGTTTCAAATTGTTTGATGAAGGAGATAGAGGGGCTTTATATGCAGATAAGATAAATAGCTGAAAAAGGAATAAATTAGTAGTGCTTTATGGATATCCCAAAGGAAATTTCTTTAGTTTGGTCAAAAATAGAAAATAAGAAATTTTAAAAAAAACGACCGGTTTTTAGGCCGGTCTTAATGTACGCGAGGGAAGGGTGGAACTCAGGTTTTGGGGTCGGAAGACAGATTCTTTTGTATGGCTGAAAACAGCTCGGAGTAGAATTTTTTGTCGTAGACGGTTTCCACTCCGGTGACGGCGGCGGTGTCGTATGACCCGATCGGTATGGGGATGAACAGCAGCCAGAAATATTTCACGTGGCCCGAGGTCTTGCTCGTTCCTCGACTGCGGCCACCTGAAGCTTGGTGGTATCGTTTCCCAAGTCGATCAGATAGCAGTCGACGGTAGTTACGCAGGTGGTTTTGCCATCTTTGGCGTACTTCTTTGCCTTGATGAAATTTCCGTTGTTGTTGGATTCGGTCTGGAATCCTTTCTGGGCCAGAGTGACGATGACGGCGCTCCGGACCGCTTCCGTTTTCTGCGGGAAAACGATTGAATTGCCGGGTACATCGCGAAACGTCTGATCACGAGTCGAACTGCATGCGTTCAAAGCGAGAATCATCATTGCCGCCAGTAACACCAACCAGCTTTTCGTCATTGTCCAATCCTCCTTTTCACGGGATAGATGCTGATGTTATTTAAATACGAAATTCCAAAAAAGTCAATAACTTGGGTTGATATAAAAAAATGATCGGGAAATTATTAAATTAGTAAAATTTTTTTCAATTTATAAGGAGTATAAAAAATGTGTAGCGCAAAAAAAATGGCAACCCAACCGAGGGTTGCCGTTATAATGCGATACGACCAAATCAAGGGGTGAAAAAGATTATTTTTTCGCCAGAGTCGCTGATTTATTTATTTCGTTGATGATGAGAGTGGCGAATTCCATATCTCGGCTTGTCCAAACTCCAATTTGTGTAGTAGTATTTGTGACTTTAGCCAAGACGACTTTTATATTGTGTTTTGGGGTTTTGCCGGTTATTACGGCTCCATCTTTTTTCTCGTTCTGTTTACTCTCTTTGACTTCAATGTCGAGATTTTTTAGCGCTAACATCGTTGATTCGTAGGCCTTTTCGAAACTTACCGCCACGCTGGTTTTCACGTCCGCTTTGGTTATTTCGTTGTGAAGATCCGCACCCATCCCAATGATACCGATTGTTTGTAGCGCGGGAAGAAGAGGAGCGATGGTCATTGCTAAAGGAGCCGCGCATCCTGCTACGAATAAAAGCGAAAACACCGCTAATATTGCCAACTTGAAATTGGTCTTCATAACCCCTCCTTGTGAAAGTAGTCTATTGTAATAGTAAATCTTTGTTTAGATTTGTCAAATCAACGGATTTAATCAATTCAACTGGAAATTGTGGATTTTAAGGTGTTAAAAACATAATAAAAATGATAGAATTTTAATAATATGGATTTTTCTTCTGTTAAAAAATTCTTCAAGAAAGAAGAGAAAAAAGTTGAAGAGGTTATTGAGTATGAATCACACACATAAAGTTTCAATTGCGGATCATAAAGATTTAGAAAGACATAGATTGATTACAAAGTTTTTGAGAGGGCTTTGAAACTTGACTTATTTTTTTAAATAGTCTATAATTATAATAGATCGTAAAGAAAGGAGGTGATTGGTATGTTGCGGCTGAAAATCTATTGCTGCGGGAGCGACGATGGTCCACCCGAGGGCACGGTTATCGGCGGAGACGGCGAGCCCATCCCGCCCGGGGATACGGATCCCTGTCCGTCTGGCGGCTGAACCACCGTGCGGGAGGTGTGCGACACATAAAGAATCATTCGCACACCTCCCAGCTTAAAGAAAGGAGGCGATAACTTTGGGAAATAAAATTTATCCAGAGCCCTCGCCGGACCCGGAACCCGATCCGCCTGGGCCCGACGACCTGTCCGCCGAATTCTGATGAAGGGCGCAGTTCCAAGCTGCGCCCACTTTTTTTAATTATGTTATACTTTTTTAATTGATTAAAAATAATAAAAAGTAATAAATTAACATTATGTTAAAACTTGAAGATTTTGGGGTAAAAAGAGAGGAGACGGCTTTATCTAATGGAGCAAAATTAGTTTTGTATAAAAGATTGAAAACTCCGGTTTCTATCAGGGTTAATTTTCTTAGCGGTTCAAGATTTGATCCAATTGGAAAGGAAGGAACTTCTCATTTTCTTGAACATATGATTGTTGCCGGCAGTAAGAGATTTCCCTCAAAAGATAAATTAGCCGCATATATTGAACAGTATGGCGGCAGGTTTGGCGCGTCTACCTCCGCGGATATTTTAGGCGTAGACGTCGCAATCGGTGATCCAAAAGATTTTAACTATGCCTGTGAAATTCTTCACGAAATATTATTAGCTCCATTATTTGATGTGGAAACTATTGAAACAGAGCGCGGATCAATTTTAAAGGAATTGGGAGCCAAAAAATCTAATCCAAGTAATATGTTGTGGGAGGTTTGGAGAAGATTATTTTTTCAAGAAACAGCAGTTGGACGGTCAATTTTGGGTTCCGAAGAAACCATCGCTTCTATTTCAAAAAAAGATTTAATTGAATTTAGAGATAAATATTTTACTACAGGAAGGCTGTCATTTGTGGTGAGTGGAGATATTGAAATACAAGAATTAAAAAATGGGTTTGAGAACAAATTAATGCTGCCAAATTCGGAACCTTATTTGTTTACGGACGATTTACCGGTAGTCAGAAAGCAAATTTTTTCCGTGGAACCGTACGAAAAAATTGATCAGGTATATATAATGTATGGTTTTAGAGCTCCAAGAATTTTAAATCCCGACGAATATGCGCTTGACGTTATCGCAGAGATATTAGGAGGGGGGAGAGCTTCTACGCTTAATAAAAAATTGAGATATGAAAAAGGTTTGGTTTATAGTGCTTCTGCTTGGTTATCAAGTCTGGCCGATTGCGGTTCGTGGGCAGTAATGACATCAACCTCAAAAGATAAAATTAATGAAGTTGTTGAAATAATTACAAAAGAGATAAAACGTATAATGGAAAATGGTTTAACCCATGAAGAAATTGAGTTTGCTAAAAACAAAATTATTAAATCAAAATTAATGGAAATGCAAACTTCAGGATCCTGGGTTGATTTTCATTCTTTTTACGAATCAGTAAATAAAACAGGAGTGTGGACGCTGGAAGATTATCTGAGAGAAATAGAGTTGGTAACTTGTGAGAAGACAAAAGAAGTCGCAAATAAATATTTTGGGCCAGATAAATGGTTTTTGGGTATGTGTGGAGATATAAAAGAGGAGGACGTTAAAGTTGCGTGGTAATTAAGAGTGTTTGTTGGAAAGACTTAAAAACGGCATTGCCGTTTTTTTGATATTGTGGATTTTAGGGTGTTAAAACCATAATAAAAATGATAGAATTTATATAATATGGATTTTTCTTCTGTTAAAAAATTCTTTAGAAAAGAGGATAAGAAAGTTGAAGAAGTTATTGAGTATGAAGAAACCCTGTTAGCAAAATGGGGCTACGCGATATTGAGAAAAATAATGGCGCCGTTTGTGCGTCTTTTTTGGATTTGACAAAAGTTTATTATTTGTTATATAATCTTTTTAGTTTATAGCGTTGGGTTTATAACTAAATATGACGCGGAAAGGAGGTGAGAGAGATGAGCAAAGAGAGCAGATCCGGCAATTGGACTCCAAGCGATTCGCACAGGTCTGGTTCCATGGGCGGAAAGACCCACTTCGACGTCGAAAAGTACGACGATCGCGGTAACAAGGATCACAGCGCGGGCAAGGTTCACATCTCGGGTGAAAAGCACGAGCCGTCAATGAGGGATATTCACCCTCCCTCCAAGAAGTAGGTACGAAGACCCGGGCACGTCTGAAAACTGCCCAATTAATTTTTTAAAAGTCTATGATTAAAAAAATTGATATAGAAAAAAACGGCAAAGAAGAAAGGGAAATAAGCATAGCCAAAAAAGAAAGAACGGACTTTAAGGAAATTTCGTGGGAAGAAAAAGAAGGAAATGAGGTTGAGAAAAGGATAATAAATTTAAGGTTAGATCAATTAACCGCCCTTACTTTTTTGGTTGGCGTAAATTTTTCAAAAGCAGATATTGAAAAAGTTGTGTCAGAAATAAAAGAAAATGGCCATAACTCTGTTAATTTAGGCGCTATATTGCATGAGGCGGATTCTAAAGAAAACCTTCTTTGGTGGCTTGAATTATTTGAGAAGTATAATAAAAAGTAATCCTTAGCAATTAAGAAAGAGGCTTCTGCCTCTTTTTTGGTGTCCCCAAATTTGCTCGGATTATTAAAAAGTAGTAAAATAAATATAATATGATTTTTTCTTCTGTTAAAAAATTCTTTAGGAAAGAGGAGAAGAAGGTTGAGGAGATTATTGAGTATGAATCATACACATAAAATAACAATCGCGGATCACAAAGATTTAGAAAGACACAGATTAATTACAAAATTCTTAAGAATTTTTGTAGTACCGATATTGAATAGAATACCAGCTGCTACGCTTCAAAGAGTTATTAAAAAATCCAGTCAGTATGGAGGGGCCGTCATAAAGAAGGCTGGCACAACTCATTCTTTGGAGGCTATGTATACCAAACATCAAAAACCGCCTTTTTATAAAGGGATTTTGAATGCTATAGCGGATTCTTTTTGGCACAATATAATTTCTCAGCCAAAGGCAATTAGAAATCGATTGAAAATAGTTGAACAGGCTATGGAGGGAGAGATTATAAAAAAAATTGCAGAGGATAAAAACAAAGGGAAAAAGTTAGATAAAATTAGTATATTAAGTATTGGAGGCGGGTCATGTCGGGCATTAATTCACACAATAAATAGAATAAAAAAAAGCGGATTAGATTTTGAGGTGGATGTTATTAATATTGATAAAAATATAGATGCTATAGAATTAGGTAAAGAAATAGCAGATAGTTTTAGTCTTTTAGATTCTTTTAAGTGGATAAATGACGATGCAAGAAACATCAGTTCAATTATAGAAAAGGAATCTATGGATATTGTAGAAATGGTTGGTTTGTTAGATTATTTTTCTGATGATAGAGCGCGCGAAATATTTAAAAGCATACACAATATTTTAAAAAAAGACGGCCTATTTATTGTTGCCAATGTTTATCCGAACAGTGAGATGCCTTTCGTAGAGAATGTGGGATGGCCAAAAATGTATTATAGAGACGAGGAGAGATTTATTAATATTTTAGAGGGAATTGGTTTTTCTGATTTAAATATAATACTCGAACCTTTAAAGGTTCATGTATTGGCCTTACTTAGAAAATGATAGAACTTTTTTCAAATTCAGGGTTTATTAACGGTGTTGTAGCTGTTTCAATCGGCTTTTTAGTTCTTGTTAGAAATAGTAAGAGCGTCGCGAATCGAGCATTTGGTATGCTGGCGCTGTCAATTTCTTTGTGGGGTTTTGGTTATTGGCAGTGGCTCGTGTCTAATTCTTATGTTTCAGCTTTGTTTTGGGTTAAGCTTTTAACCGTAGGCTCAACATTTATTCCTTTCTTTTTCTTTTATTGGATAATTTCTTTAATTGACGCTAATAAAAAATATGAAAAAATAATTCTTGTTTTATTTTTTATAACAGTTGCATTATCAGTAATGCTTTTAACTACTAATTTAGTTGTAAAAGAAGTTGGTCCAAAGCTTGAATTTCCATTTTGGCCCATCCCCGGAATTTTATATTTGCCTTATATTATATTTTTATATTCTGGTTTAATTTCTTGGGCATTGGGTATTTTGATAAAAAATTATATTTATAACCTTGATGAAAAAAGGAAATCTCAAGCACGATATATTTTTTGGGGATCGCTTATAGGGTTTGGAGGCGGAGCCACAAATTTTTTCTTGTGGTACAACGTTTTTATTCCTCCCTATGTTAATTTTTTTGTCTCCATCGGTTTGTTGCTTTTTGGTTATGCTGCAACAAAATACCAACTTTTTGATACGAAAGTAATCGCTACGGAATTTTTTGCATATCTAATTTGGATAACTGTTTTGGTTAGATTATTATTAGCAACCACTTTAAAAGATAGATTAATAGAGGTATTCATATTAATCTTAGTAAGCATTTTTGGTTATTTGCTTATACGAAGCACGAGACAGGAAGTTGAACAGCGAGAGAAATTGGCTATTAAAACCCAATATCTCACCACTCTTAGGGATTTTTCGACTTCCATTATCGGCACGTTGGATTTTAAACAAACCATCCAAATTATTGTAAATGGCATTAGTGAGAGATTTGGATATGTCGGCGCGCTTTTGCTTTTGGTTAATGAAGAAGAACATACGATTTATCCCGCGGCGATTTCTCAAAAAGGCGAAATCAGCAAAGTGCATACGCTTTTGCCGGTTCCTTTGGAAAAAATAGTGGCGCCGTTTCCGGAAAATACCGCTTTGTCGGCAATGTCTTTGAATACCGGAAGCGTTCAGATTGATGAAAAATTAGCCAACTTTTTTATGGGTGTGCCAGCGGAGGCGTTAGATAAAATTCAAGAGGCAATAGGGATAAAAACAATCGTTGCTATTCCTATTATAACCAAAGGTAGAAAAGTCGGAGTTTTGGATATTTTTATAAATAAGCCGAAAGCGGAAATAGACGATGAAGAATTGGATATTTTAAGGACAATGGCGAACGAAATCGGAATAGTTTTGGTTAATTCAGAGCTTTTTAAAAAAGTCAGCGAATTAAGCGCGTATAAAACAGAACTTATGTCCATAGTGGCGCATCAATTAAAAAACCCGCTGGTTGTGGTAAAAGGATATTCTTCTTTAGTGGAAGATGGCACGGTAAAGGGAATGAAAATGTACAAAGAAATTTTCAAAAAAATAAAATCCTCCGCCAATAAATTGATAGGCACTTTAAATAATATTTTGGACCTTCACCATATAGAAGAAGGAAAAATGCATTATGAATTTCAAAAACTTGGATTGAATAAAATGCTTAAAGAAATGGTTGATGATTTTCAAATCGTGGCAAATCAAAAAAATATAAAACTTACTTTTACGCCGGCCAAGGAAGAGGTTTTTGTAAGTGGCGACCCGTATAAATTGGCGCAAGTTTTTCAGAATTTGATTGATAATTCTTTAAAATACACGGAGCAGGGCTGGATAAAAGTTGAGATTGAAGAAAAAGACGGATCGGTATTGGTGTGTATCAGCGATACAGGAAGGGGATTCACGCAGGAACTAGGAAATAAATTATTTCAGAAGTTTTCAAGGGGTGTGGAGGAAAATCTTATTTTAGGAACCGGCTTGGGGCTTTATATCTGTAAGGAAATAGTGGAAGCGCATAATGGAAAAATCTGGGCGGAGTCATCGGGCGAGGGGAAAGGGGCTAGGTTTTATGTGTCTCTTGAAAAAGCGAAGGAGGACGATAACAAAACCACCCTTCAATAAATTCAGGGTGGTTTTGTTTATTTCTTGTTCTTTTTGACCCTGACTTTCTTTTTTGGCTTTTCAGCAGAAGCCTTGGATTTTCTGGCTTTGAATTTTTCCACTCTGCCGGCAACGTCAAGAAGCTTGCCTTTGCCGGTATAGAAAGGGTGGCAGTTGTAACAGATTTCCACTTTAATTTCCGGCTTGGTTGAGCCGACCGTGAAAGTATTGCCGCAGGCGCATTTAACTTTAGCTTGCGGATAGTATGTGGGATGAATATCTTTCTTCATAACGATTATTAGTTTAGTATCGGGAGCTTTTTTTGTCAAATTTTATTGAATTGGCAGGCGGGTTGATTTATTATGACTATATGACTATTTTTGTGAAAGTTAAGGTAGGCGCTAAAACAGACGGCGTTGAAAAAATAGATGAGAATCATTATGAGGTGATGACTAAAGAAGCGCCGGAGAAGGGAAAGGCCAATGCGGCGGTTAAGGAGCTTTTGGCAAAATATTTTAAGATTGCGAAATCAATGGTGGAAATAAAAGCAGGACATACATCTAAGCAGAAGATAATAGAAATAACTAACTACTAACATGGTTTATGAATTAAAGTCAGAACAATTTACCGGGCCGATTGAAAAGCTTTTAGAGCTTATAGAAGACAATAAAATGGAGGTGACGGAATTAAGCTTGGCGGAAGTTACAGATGATTTTTTGAAATATCTGGAAGGGTTAAAAACCGAAAGTGGAGCAAGAACTGATGAGGGGGTTAGAATTTTGTCCGATTTTATAGTGGTAGCCGCGCGGCTGTTATTAATAAAATCAAAGGCGCTTTTGCCTTCTTTGGAGCTAACCGAAGAAGAAAAAGGAGACATCAGAGATTTAGAGGAACGAGTCAGAAGATACCAACAGATAAAACCGCTTATAAAACTTTTTAAAGCCGCGTACGAAAAGAAAAACATTTCTGTGTCGCGGCCGCTGTTTTTCGGGAGGCCGCCGGTTTTTAATCCGCCCAAAGATATCAGCGTCGATGATTTAAGAAAATCGATGCAAGTAATTTTTGAAGCATTCAGTCAATTCAAGTTGGAAGTGGAAAAATTGGAAATTTCATTGGTGAAACTGGAGGATAAAATCGAAGAAATAGCGAAAAAAATCGAAGCTGGCATAGGGGAATTCAGCAGCATCGCGAACGGGAAATCGAGATCGGAAATTATCGTTTTGTTTTTGGCGCTTTTGCATTTGCTTAAGGATCAAATAATAAGAGTGGAACAAAAAGAAAAGTTTTCGGAAATGAAAATAACAAAAAGCGGCGGTTAAATAGTTTGCCCCGTAGTGAAAATTCGGCTGATAAAATCTGAATTTATCCGCCTTTGGTGGAAAGCCGAATTTCTACTACAGGGTTTGCAAATACGGGTTTTTGGTGTTATAAATTTATCAATGGGAAGCGAAGAATTATATGAAGAAAGGCAAGTTTTAGACGACGCGGCAAAAGCGTCTGCCGAGCAGATACGTATGGATATAAGCGCGGAAAAAGATAAAAGCAACGACCCGCATTTTCAGAATATCGAGCCGGATAAATTGAGTTACGACGATTTAATTGTCTGGGATAAATATCGTAAAGGAGTTTTAAATGAAAAGTATTTTTTTGATTATTACCAGAAACTTTTGGGCGGTATAGGAAAAACTAACGAAGAAATAAAAGCCGATTCGCGCAGAAATTTCGCCGTTTTGATTTTGAATAAAACCATTGCTGAAGAAGCAAAAAGAAAGCTTGAAGAAAGAGAACGTAAAAAAGCGGCTTAAAAAAACAACGGAAATATTTTTAACTCATTAAATCTCCGCTAAATGAAAAACTAACTTCACAAATAAACGATAAAATTTCACCCTGCCACGGATAAAAGATTTAATAAATCTTTTATCCCCGAAATTTTATCTATTTGTTCAGAGTTTTTCAATTCAGCTCCGACAATCATTCGTTTAAAAATATTTCCTAATAAAAGATTGAGAAAATTATGTTGGATATAAATTTGATTCGGGAAAACCCCGATTTAGTTAAAGAGGGAATTGCTTCAAAAAATATTGACCCGAAAATAGTGGATGATTTTTTGGCTTTAGATGAAAGATGGAGAAAGTTGGTAAAAGACGGCGATGATTTAAGATCAAGCCAGAAAAAGCTTGGCGAAGAGAAGAAAATAGATGAAGCAAAGGAAATCAAAGGAAAAGTTAAAAATATTGAAGAAGAGTTAAAAGAAGTAGAAATTGAGAGGGAAAAGATTTTGTATCTATTTCCAAATTTGCCGTTAGAAAATGTAAGAGTTGGCAAGGATGAATCGGAAAACGCAGTTTTGAGAAAATGGGGCGACGCGGCTGGTTTTGAATTTATTGCCAAAGACCATTTGGAATTGGGAGAAACGCTAGGCGTTATTGACGTTAAGTCGGCTGGCGATGTTTCAGGGTCGAGGTTTAATTATTTGAAAGGAAAATTGGCGCAAATGGAATTTGCAATTATCCAGTTTGCCATAAACGCGTTGTCCGATAATGAAATTATTTCGGAAATTATCGCTAAAAACGGATTAAGCGTTCAACCAAAAGTTTTTGTGCCGGTAATCCCGCCTGTTTTAATAAGAAAAGAAATGATGCAGGCGATGGGTTATATGGAAAGAGGCGAAAAAGAAATTTATTATTTTCCAAAAGATGATTTGACTCTTGTCGGCACTGCGGAACAATCAATCGGGCCCATGCACAGAGGAGAAGTTTTTAACGCGAAAGATTTGCCAGTAAGATATTTGGGATTTTCAACCTGTTTCAGAAGAGAAGCAGGCAGTTATGGCAAAGACACGCGGGGTATTTTAAGAGCGCATCAGTTTGATAAATTGGAAATGTTTTCAATAACGACAGCGGAAAACTCCATTGAAGAGCATAAATTTTTACTGGCGGTTGAGGAGTATTTGATGCAAGAATTAAAAATACCGTATCAAGTCATTGATATTTGCTCCGGCGACTTGGGCGATCCGGCTGCGGCGAAATTCGATATTGAAGCGTGGATGCCCGGGCAAAATAATGGAGAGGGTGAATATCGAGAAACTCATTCCACTTCCAACACGACGGATTTCCAATCAAGGCGTTTAAATATCCGATACAAAGACCAAAACGGAGAAATGAAATTTGTCCACATGCTTAACGGCACCGCATTTGCGATTGGAAGAACCCTTATCGCAATAATGGAAAATTATCAGCAAAAAGACGGAACAGTTTTAGTGCCGGAGGCATTGCAGAAGTACTTAAATTTTGACACAATTTCCTAATTGCCACCTTAGCTCAGTTGGTAGAGCAGCACTTTCGTAAAGTGAAGGTCCGCGGTTCGACTCCGCGAGGTGGCTCATGAACGAGACAAAACAACAATTTGAAGAATTAAAAGAAATTGCCCGCCGTTTAGGCGGGTGGCTTTGACGTAGAAAATAAGCGAAATCGCGTAAAAGAGCTTGAATATGAGATGTCTGATCCTGATTTATGGAAAAATCGGGAAATTGCCGATGCTAAAATAAAAGAATTGGGTGAACTGAACGAGCTCGTGAAGAAATTTGATGAAATTGAAAAATTATTGGAAGAAGTGAAGAAGTTATTCTCGAAAAACGCGGTCGTTTCGTCCCAGCGAGACGAACCGCCGCTTGACTCTCAGTCTCGCTCCTCCGACGCTTCGGTCGGAGACCATGCCCGCTCGACTTCCGAGATATTTTCTCAAACAACCTCTTCGCTTCTAAAGGAGGTTGAAGGGAAAATCCGGCAGTTGGAGATCGAGCAAAAATTTAACGGAAAGTATGATAAGCAATCGGCAATAATTTCTATTTTTGCCGGAGCAGGCGGGCAGGACGCGGAAGATTGGGCGAATATGCTTTATGAAATGTATTTAAAGTACGCGCAAAAAAATAATTGGAAAACTACGGTAATTGACGAAAATTACGGCGACTATCAGTCAAAAACCGGCAGGCATTTATTGAAAGACATTACTTTGGAAATAAAAGGAAATTACGCTTACGGATATTTAAAAAACGAATCGGGTGTGCATCGATTGGTGCGGATTTCGCCGTTTTCGCCGGATAAAAAAAGGCACACTTCTTTCGCGCTTGTGGAAGTTTTACCCGATATTGCGAATCTAAAAGAAAAGAACACAAATTCGCATTCGTTTGAAATACCCGAAAAAGATTTAAAAATTGAATTTTCAAGAGCCGGAGGGCCGGGAGGGCAGAATGTCAATAAAGTTGAAACGGCGGTGAGAATCGTGCATATTCCAACGGGGATAGCGGCCGCCTCCAGAGTCGAGAGATCGCAGGAAAGAAATAGGGAGCGTGCCATGTCTTTGTTGAAATCGAAATTAATAAAATTAATGGAAGAAAGCCAGGCGAAAGAGCTTGGCGAATTGAGAGTAAAAACAAAGCCCGAATGGGGAAGCCAAATCCGATCCTATGTTTTACAGCCGTACCAATTGGTTAAAGACCACAGGACTAACATAGAAACCGCGAGAGTTGAAGAAGTTTTGGAAGGAGACATTGGAATTTTTGTGGAGAGTTCTAATTTTGTTCAAGAAAACGAGCCAAAGGCGTAGTTTGAGTGAATACAAAATTAAGAACCCCGTTAGATAGTAAAAATATATTGAAGTGGTGATTAATATAAATAATTTAACCTAACTTTATTTTTAAATTGGAGTAAGATATAATAATTATCTAACGGGGTGCTCGATTTTATAATCTCGCTCCGCTCGAATAAAATCGGCATGATAAATTTTCAAAACGTTTCTAAAATATACCAATCAAACAGTCACCAGACAATTGCTTTAGACGACGCGACGTTTAGGATTTTGCCAAAAGAGTTTGTTTCTTTGGTGGGAAAATCCGGAGCGGGAAAATCGACGATAATTAAACTTTTAATTGCCGAAGAAAGACCCAGCAAAGGGAAGGTTACGGTAGGCAATTATGAAGTCGCTAAATTAAAAATGAAGGAACTCCCCTCCTTAAGAAGAAGAGTCGGCGTTATTTTTCAGGATTTTAGGCTTTTGCCGAATAAAACAGCGTCAGAAAACGTGGCTTTCGCGCTGGAAGTTGCCGGCAGAACTCAAGAGGAAATAGAAGAATACGTTCCGCAGGCGATGGATATGGTTGGGCTTAAGGAAAAAATGAGAAATTTTCCCAAAGAGCTTTCCGGCGGAGAAAAACAAAGAGTTGCGATCGCGCGGGCTATGATTAACCACCCCGATGTTTTGATTGCCGATGAGCCGACCGGAAATTTGGATCCGATAAATACGTGGGATATCATTAAATTGCTTTTGAAAATAAACGAACTTGGAACGACGATAATTTTAGCGACTCACAATAAAGACATAGTTAATTTTTTAGACCGAAGAGTCATAAGCTTGGAAAACGGAAGAGTTATTCGGGATGAGCAAAAAGGAAAATATATTTTGGTATAATTTTAAAAAATGTTTCTTACTAAATTATTCAGGACAATAAAATACGGTTTTGTGAGGTTTTGGCGGGAGGGGTCGCTTTCAATGGCGACCGTGGCCATAGTTTTTTTGGTTTTGGTCGGATTTGGAGGGCTTTTACTTTTTAACGCCATATCGAACAAAACACTGGGTTATATTCAGGATAAGGTGGATATAAGCGTTTATTTCAAGACGGATGCCAATGAGGATGAAATAATAAGGATGCAGAAATCCCTTCAGCAGATGTCCGAAGTCAAAACCGTTGAATATGTTTCTAAAGACAGAGCCCTCGAGATATTCAAGGAACGAAACGTGAATGATGAGAAAATTTCCCAGGCGCTCGGAGTCGTTGACGTAAATCCGTTTGGTGCGTATTTAAATATTAAAGCGAGGGAGTTAAAAGATTACGCAGTTATCAATACTTATTTGGACAAGGATACGTTCAAGGGAGAGATAGATAAAATTTCTTATACTGAAAGCGCGACTGTGATAGACCGGCTGAAAAAAATTAAAACAACGGTTGAACAAGGCGCGTTCGTGCTTTTAATTTTTATCGTGGCAACAGCGGCTTTGATTATTTTTAACACGATAAAATTAGCCATTCACTCGAATCGCGATGAGATCGGAATAATGCGATTAGTGGGAGCGTCTAATTATTTTATCCGCGGGCCATTTTTAGTGGAGGGAATTTTATATGGGATATTGGGAGGAGTTATGGCGACTCTGGTGGTCGCGGGAGGCATTTATTACCTTTCTCCTTATATGAGGATTTTTGTTCCGGATTTGGACGGTTGGGAATATTTCCTTTCCAATTCGTCTAGGTTTTTGATTTATGAAATTATTTTCGGAGTTTTATTGGGGGTTGTTTCGAGTTATATCGCGGTGAGAAAATACTTGAAGATTTAACTAACGATTTACTGTTGATAAAAAAGACTCTTGTAAAATTAGGGGTTTTGTTTTAGCTTTTAAAAAGTAACTTTAGATACTACTTTTGAAAGGGGATACGGTTATGGTGAAAACATTGTCAATGGACGATAGGGTTTCTTTAAGAGACATTATCAACAAGAAACTGGAAGAGGCGCGGATGATAAATAAGGATGTCCGTGTTCTGCTCAAAGGATTGCAAAAGAAATGTGGGCACGAGCAGGTGGTGTGGGCTGACGCTTCAAGCGATATTCGTTTTTTAACCAAGGATCCGCAGATAAAGTGTCTTATTTGCGGGCTTATGGAGGAGCTTTGGGAGACTCGCCCGCTGGTTTTGAACCGACAATCCGCTGTGAAAATTTCGCGGGAGGAATTTGAGGGACTGGGAATTGTTCCGCTTCTGAAAAATGTATAGCATCGGAAAGGAGTAGAAAAAAAGGCGGGCCCTCGCGGACTCGCCATCTTTTTAGTAACAGGTTTATTGTTTGCTTAGTCCAATTTATACACGAATAATGTTGTTCCTATTCGGTAATCGGGATTGTGCGGATCTTTTATTTTTTGCAGCCAGCGATATTCGTCTTCCGGTTTTCTAAGCTGTCCGGAGTGCAGTTTGCCGATTGCGCCCTGAAGATTGTTTATTGATATTGCCAGCCAGTAAATTTCGTCGTACTTAGGATTATTTTTAGAAGATCGCCAGTCTTCGGCCTTGTTTCCTAAATAATATTTGAAATTGCCGCCGCCGAAATAGTCGGCGGCAATTTTGTCGATTTTTTCTCCAGATGGCGGATTGTCGACAAAATTTTTCAGGCGTTTTAAATCTTGTCCCCAGTCGTAATTTGAATCAGTGACGGATTTGTAGCCGTTCCAAACGCCGCCACCTAGCTCGTTGAAGTAGGAAAGGAAATAAGGGTAAGCGAAAGCGGTCTCTAGAAAGAACCAAACCGCTAAAATTATAACAAGAGCGGTTTTGGCGGAAGATTTGAAAGCCTGGGCGGTAAATCTGAAAAGATTTCTGAAAAAGCCGCCTTCAAAATAAGTTCTGTTTTTGGACCACTCTTTTAAAGCCACAGCCGCTAAAATGTAGATAAAAGGAATAGTGGGTAGAATGTGCCGATAGCCGATATTTAAAGGGCTTTTTATGCTGTAGAGCCAATAAAATACGGCAAAGGCGAGCATTGAGAATTCCGGAAAAGAGACCCCGATATAATCGGATAGGTTTTTTAATATCGGTTCCCTTTTAAAAATTTTTCTGATTAAACCGCCTAGCGCTATAAAAATAGCCAGAGCGATAATTATTAAAGAAGGAATTGGTTCTTTTAAAAGAAACACGACTGGGAAATAGTACCACCAGCCGGCGGCAGAAACTTCGCCCAAGAAATAACCGGTGTTTCCTCCGGACGATCTTTGCATTACCATCAAAACTCCGAGCATGTATTCGCCCAGCGGCCTTAACGCTTTATTTTTGGCCATTAAAATATTTACTTCGGCAAGGCATCTGACGCGACGCGAGAGAGGCACCCCGCTATTTAATTTGCAGGTTGACATATTAGTGTCCGGTCCATTAGCAAAAGAAGTCAGGGTAAACGTTGTGTCGTAGACTTGTTTTTCTATCGGATAGTTTATCGTGAAAATAAAGTAAACAGCGTAAACGAGAGCGTAACCAAGAGCAAAGACGGCAACGACATATTTCAGATAATAAAACAGCTCTTTTATAAGAGTCAGCAATTTGTCGAAAAAATTTTTGCCGAACCATGAATTTTTAGCTTTCCAAACCGCGTATACGACGGTGAGAAAAAGAAAGAACGGAATTAAAAGAACCGCCGAAAATTTTAAAAGTTGGGCGATGCCAAAAGCGATTCCGGCGTAAATTAAGCGCTTGCCTGAAGGATTCAGGGTGAATTTTACAAAATAATAAATAGCGATAAAAATTCCAAAGGTGGCGGCAATGTCGGTTGTGACATAATGGCCGTGCGCCAAAACAGTCGGCGAAAAAGCGAATAGAAATGTCGGCAGAAACGCCCACCAGCGGCCGACGATTTCACTGGCCCAGATGTAAATGAATAATATAAGAAGAAGAGTTAGAAGCATCGGAGCCAGCCGGGACCAGTTTATTATTTGGTCGGCGTTGTTTCCGGATTCATATAGAAATTGGGCCCCTACGGCCCACTGGCCGTTTATTTCTGTTTGCCAGTCGCGGCCTTGAGTCGGGAAATTCAGTTTTTGAAAAAGCAGGGGAAGCGCTGATAAAGCTTTGACTAACGGCGGGTGCTCGGGATTGAGCCGATAATCAAGATAACGGATATATCCATAGCCGGCTGGGATATGGGCGAGTTCGTCCATAACCGCCGACTCTTGGAGCGAAACGCTTAATGACAAACCGAACGACGCGACAATAATTAATCCGACAAGAGACCATTGAAAATATTTAGACATAATAAATAGTAGTTAGAATTTAGTAGTTAGGAATTAGTAAAACATAAGGTTGCTTTTTAAAATGCTTTTACTAGATTCTAAATCCTAGATTCTATTTTATCTTTTATTAATTATAATATAAAATTTCATTAATGATAATTGTGGAAAAGCACAAACCGCTTTTTTGGACGGCGCACAGCAAAGTGAAAATGAATTTTTACCGGTTGTCAGCGGGAAGAGTGAAGAGAATAATACATTCTCCCGAAAGAATTGAGGTTGGCGTCGCACCTAATACTATCGCGATGATGCAGTCGGTAAAAACCCAAAAACATCCTTATGAAATTTGGACGATGATTCAGGAAACAAAAACAAAACGCCGGGTGATTTCCGCGTGGAGATATCCTGGCCGGACTAAGCATGGAGATCCGATTCCGGAGGAAATTTTAAAGGAGTTGAAAGGGGTTCTATAATGGATTTACTCTAGTAATTTGACGATCGTCGGATTACTAGAGTAAAGTTAATAAAAGCAGTAAAACGGATAGAAAGTTCTGGCGGGATGTGAATAAATATTGACAAAACAAATTTTTGCTGTAAACTTAAAGTGATAAATGGATCCGCGGCCCGCGGGTCTTTTTTAAAAAATGGATTTTAAATCATTAAATTGGGCGATAAAGCAGATTGCGGAAGAAAAAGGCATTGAGCCTGATAAGGTTTTTGAGGCCGTTGAATCCGCGATCGCGGCCGCCTACAAAAAAGAATATTGCAAGAAAGGAGAAATTGTACACGCGAAAATGGATCCAAAAACAGGAGGCCTTAATTTTTGGAAGACAAAAACGGTTGTTAATGAAACAACGGTGAGAATGGAAGAGGAAGAAGAGGCGGTTTCAAAGGAATCCGATGACGAGGAAAAAATTCCCAGATATAATCCGGACCGGCATATTTTAATTAATGAAGCGAAGGAGATAAAACCGGACGCGGAATTGGGAGAAGAAATTATTTTTACGCTCGAGGAGTACGAAAATTTTGGAAGAATCGCGGCCCAGACCGCTAAGCAAGTTATTATTCAGAAATTAAGGGAGGAAGAAAGAATGTCGGTGCAAAGGGAATTTCAAGATAAAGAAGGGCAAATCGTCAGCGGAATAGTGCAAAGAATCGAAAGGGGAAACGTTTTTGTCGATCTTGGACGGACGGCTGGACTTATGTTTTTTAATGAAACAATTCCCGGGGAATATTACCGCGTAGGCGAGAGGTTAAAATTTTATCTTTTGGCGGTTCAGCAAGAAGAAGGGAAAAAGCCCGGCATTATTTTATCACGCTCGCACCCGCAATTCGTAGCGAGGCTTTTTGAACTTGAAGTGCCGGAAATCGCCGATGGACTCGTGGAAATAAAAGGAATTGCCAGAGAAGCAGGAAGCAGGACTAAAATCGCCGTTTCTTCTAAAGAAGAAGGTATCGATCCGGTTGGCGCTTGCGTGGGACAACGCGGGACAAGAGTAATGGCCGTTACTAACGAACTTGGGAATGAGAAAATTGATATAATTGAGTGGCATGAAGATATAAGCAAATTTTTGGCGGCGTCTTTGTCTCCGGCAAAAGCGCGGGACGTGGAAATTATGCCCCGGAGGGAAGCTAAAATTTTTGTTCCCGAAGACCAGTTGAGTTTGGCAATCGGAAAAGACGGCCAAAATGTCCGCTTGGCGGCAATGCTGACGGGTTGGAAAATAGATATCAGATCGCAATCGCGTCCGGAACAGGTGCAGGAAGGAGGAATTGCGGAGGTTCAAAATGAGGAAGAAAAAACAGAAGAAGTCGTTGAAGAAAAAGTTGAAGAGAATAAGGAAAAAGAATAAAATTAAAATATGTTTTATTTCACAGTTGTTCCAGCGTTAGTTGCGATTTTGTACAGTGTTTACATAATTTTTTGGCTTCGAAAACAGCCGGATGGAGACGATAAAATGAAAGAAATTTCCGGCGCTATTAAAACAGGCGCGATGGCGTTTTTAAGCAGAGAGTATCGCACGGTCGGAATTGTTGCTGCTGTTTTGGCAGTTGTTCTTTGGGTAACTTTCGGATGGGTTTCGGCAATAGGATTTTTAATTGGCGCGTCAGCTTCGGCTTTCGCGGGGTATATCGGAATGCTGATTTCGGTTAGTTCAAATTTAAAAACTACCGAGGCGGCGAAAAAAGGTTTGGCGCCGGCTTTATCTTTAGCTTTTAGAGCCGGGTCGGTTACCGGATTTTTAGTTGTCGCTCTGTCTCTTTTAGCGGTCAGTTTATTTTATTTCGCGACAAACGATTTGAAAGTTTTGGTTTCTTTGGGATTTGGAGCGAGCTTGATTTCGGTTTTCGCCCGTCTTGGCGGAGGAATTTTTACCAAAGCCGCTGATGTGGGCGCGGACTTGGTTGGAAAAGTGGAGGCGGGGATTCCCGAAGACGATCCGAGAAACCCGGCGGTTATCGCCGACAATGTCGGAGACAACGTGGGCGATTGCGCGGGGATGGCTGCCGATCTTTTTGAAACTTACGCGGTTACTTTAATAGCTTCTATGCTTTTAGGCGCTTTGACTTTTGTCGGCAATGTCGGGGTTTATTTTCCTTTGGCGTTGGCTGGGACAGCGGTTGTGGCCTCGGTTTTGGGAAGTTTGTTCGTTCGATTGGGCAAAGACCAAAAAATAATGAAAGCGCTTTACAAAGGAGTTTTCTCCTCAACGATAATTTCGGCGATTTTGTTTTATCCGGTTTCAATACTTTATTTCGCAAACAGTTACGGCGGTTATTATTTGAGCGCGTTGGTCGGATTGGCTGTTATGGTTTTGATGGTGGTGGTAACCGATTATTATACTTCAAAAAGCTTTAGGCCGGTAAAGTCAATTGCCGATGCGTCCAAATCCGGACACGGAACGAATATTATTATGGGTTTGGCAATAAGCATGGAGTCCACGTTTTTGCCGATCGTGATAATAGGAGCCGGAATTTTAGCTAGTTTTTATCTGGCGGGAATTTATGGAGTGGCTATTGCGGCTTTGGCAATGCTTTCAGCCGCTGGGATGGTTATAGCAATTGATTCTTTTGGGCCTATTACCGATAATGCTGGCGGAATAGCGGAGATGACAAATCAACCGGAAGAAGTTCGAAAAGTTACTGATGCTTTGGATGCTGTGGGAAATACGACAAAGGCGGTAACTAAGGGATATGCCATTGCTTCAGCAGGGCTGGCGGCGCTGGTTCTTTTTGCCAGCTATTCGCAAGAGCTGTCGTCTTTTATAAAAGGAATCGCTTTTGATCTTAGCGATCCGCTCGTGATAATCGGATTAATTGCCGGCGCCTCTATTCCTTATTTATTTGGATCGTTCGCAATGCGTTCGGTTGGAAAAGCCGCTGGAACTGTCGTTGAAGAAGTGCGAAGGCAGTTTAGAGAAATACCTGGAATTATGGAGGGCACCGGAAAGCCGGATTACCACAGGGCGGTTGATATCGTTACTAAGGCGGCTCTTAAAGAAATGATTGTGCCAGCTCTTCTTCCGATTGTCGCAGTTTTACTTGTTGGATTTTTACTCGGCGCTAAAGCTCTAGGAGGGCTTTTAATAGGTTCAATAATTTCAGGATTGTTTGTTGCAATTTCTATGACTTCCGGAGGAGCGGCGTGGGATAATGCCAAAAAATATATTGAAGAAGGAAATTACGGCGGGAAAGGTTCTGACGCGCATAAAGCCGCGGTTACCGGAGATACTGTCGGCGATCCTTATAAAGACACTGCCGGTCCGGCGATAAATCCTTTAATTAAAGTCATAAATATAGTCGCGCTTTTAATTGTAAAGTTTTTGAAGTAGAGGTATAATTATGTTCTTATGGAATTAATACCTACTGTAATTGAAAAAGTTCAGGGAGGGGAAAGGGCTTATGATATTTATTCGCGGCTTTTAAAAGAGCGGATAATTTTTCTTGGCGGGCCGATTAATGATGTTGTTGCTAATTCGATTATCGCCCAATTATTGTTTTTAGAGCATGAGGACGCGAAAAAAGACATTAAGCTTTATATAAACAGTCCTGGAGGGTTGGTTTCCGCGGGGCTCGCGATTTATGACACGATGCAACACGTCAGGCCGGATGTTTCTACTATTTGTATCGGTAGCGCGGCTTCGGCGGCGGCGGTTCTTTTGGCGTCCGGACAAAAAGGGAAAAGATTTTCTCTGCCTAATGCCGATGTATTGCTTCACCAAGTGATGGGCGGAGCTGAAGGACAGGCGGTTGACGTGGAAATCGCGGCAAGGCAGATTTTGAAAATTAAAGACAGAATTAACCAAATTTTGGTAAAACACACGGGACAGCCGGCGTCTAAAATAGAAAGAGACACGGATAGGGATTTCTGGCTGTCAGCTTCGGAAGCGAAGCAGTATGGAGTAATTGACGAAATTATAAAAGGAAAAAACGGCCGCTAAGTGCGGTTGTTTTTTGATTTTATGTTTATAAAAAAACCAAAAATCGCGATAAACGGATTTGGCAGAATTGGCCGATTATTTTTTAGGAATGCGTTTGACGCGGGAAAATTTAACATCGTTGCCATAAATGATTTGGGCGATATCGAAAACTTGGCGTATTTATTGAAATACGATTCCGTCTACAGGACTTATGATAAAGAAATTAAAGCCGACAGAGAGAAAAGCATAATTTTTGTTGACGGGAAAGAAACTAAATTTATTTCAGAAAAAGATTCGACAAAGCTGCCGTGGAAAGAATTGGAAATTGATATTGTGATTGAATCAACCGGAGTATACGAGTCGTTTGAAAAATCCAAGGCTCATTTGGATGCCGGAGCCAAGAAAGTTGTTTTAACCGCTCCTGCCAAGGATCAAGACGGACAAATAGGGAAAACGGTTTTAATAGGACTCAATGAAAACGAATTGAAAACCTGCGATATAAGCTCTAATGCGTCCTGCACGACCAACGCGGCTTCGCCGGTGATCGCCATAATGGCTGAAGATCCGGGTATTGAAAAAGCGATTTTGAATACTGTTCATGCGTATACGAATACGCAGACAATTGTTGATAGCCCTGTTAAGGGGAGCGATTTTCGCCGCGGACGAGCCGGAGCTCAAAATATAATTCCTTCCACAACCGGAGCGGCAACGGCGGTGACGCGGGCTTTTAAGGAATTGGAAGGAAAATTCGACGGTATTGCCATAAGAGTACCGGCTGTAACAGGGTCAATCGCGGATATAACTTTTATCGCAAAAAGAAATACTTCGGTTGAAGAAATAAACGAAATTTTTAAAAAAGCGGAAAAATCAAAGCGTTGGCAGGGGATTTTAAAAACAACAGAAGACCAGATTGTTTCAACGGATATCATCGGCGAGCCGTACGGAGCGATTATTGATTTAAAATTCACCAAAGTAATCGGCGGTAATTTAGTAAAAGTTTTGAGCTGGTATGATAACGAAGCCGGATATGTGGCAACTCTTATAAAACACGTTCTTAAAGCTGCGGAGAGTTTATAATGCGCTTTGACGTAATTACTATTTTCCCTCAAATTTTCGACTCGTATTTAAACGAGTCGATTTTGAAACGAGCGCTGACAAAGAAGCTGATTGATATAAAAATTCATAATTTGAGGGATTTTACTTCTAATAAGCACAACAAAGTTGATGACAAGCCGTTTGGAGGCGGGCCGGGAATGGTTTTAATGGCAGAGCCGATAATTAAGGCCGTAAAGAAAGCGGCAAAATCAAAAAAATCAAGGGTGATTTTGTTTTCTGCCGGCGGCGAGCAATTTAATAATAGAATCGCCAGTAAATTTTCTAAATACGGCCAATTGATTTTTATTTGCGGAAGATACGAAGGCATAGACGAGCGGGTGAAAAAAGCGATAAAGGATTTGGGTTTGGTTGTGGAGGAAATTTCTATTGGCCCCTATGTTTTGACAGGAGGGGAGCTTCCTGCGATGGTTTTAATTGACGCGATTTCAAGACAGATAAAAGGCGTTTTGGGAAAACACGAATCACTGGAAGAAAAAAGATTGGGCGTTGGGGTGCCGGTTTATACTCGGCCGGAAACTTTTATTTTTAATAATAAAAAATATCAAACTCCAAAGATTCTTTTGTCCGGCAATCATAAAAAAATAGAGGATTGGCGACGAAAACAAAAGAAATAAATATAAATAATTATAATAGTAAATGCGCGGATATCCGGCAGGCAAGCAGGCCTTGACAAAGGTACCTACGGGGGAGGTATAATAAATAAACCTTTGATTAATAACAAAACGCATGAAAAACAACAAAGAAATCATCACAGCTCTTAAAAAAGCTGACAGCCATTTAAAAAACGTCATAAAAATGATTGAAAAAGACGAATATTGCGTAGATATTCTTCAGCAGAACTTAGCGGTTATCGGTCTTTTAAAATCCGCTAATAATAAATTAATGGAGGGGCATTTAAATACTTGTTTTGTTGAGGCGATAAAAGGATCGAATAAAAAACAAGCGCAGAAAATGATTGATGAACTTTTACAGATAAATAAAAAAGTTCAATAATTTTATGAATTTTATGGAAAACAGAAGTAAATATTTATTGCCTGTTTCGTTTTTTGTATCGGCGGTTTTAATTTCCGGAGCCTTTGTTTATAGCGCCGGATTAAAAGGAGGAGACGGCGGGAATAATCCGGAAAATGCGACGTTGGCCGATAAATCAACCGGCGAATTTAATTTCAGGGAAATAACCGCTCCGCCTCAAGGAACGGAATTGCCGGTTAAATGGGGGAATCTCGGGAAAAAAATGGTTGAAGCCGGAGTCATCGACTCGGAGCAGTTGAAAGCGGTTTATGAAAAAAGAGGAGGGATTAGCGAAGAAGATAGAAATCTTATTTTTGGAGATAATAACGGAAATTTGGTAATCACTCCTAAAAATTCCGGGCTGATTTTAAATTTGTTATGGGCATTGGGGTTGGCTAATAAAAATGAAATTTTAGAAAAAGGGCCGATGCAAGATTATGGAGACGCCAGTAGATTTGCTTCTACCGGCGGTTGGTCGCTTGCCAAGGGAAATGCAATGAATTATTACAGTAGTCGTGAATTTGTGAAATTAACACCGGAGCAGCAAGATTTAGTGGAAAGGATTTCTAAAAATATTTACCGGCCGTGTTGCGATAATTCGACTTATTTTCCGGATTGCAATCATGGAATGGCGATGTTGGGATTTTTACAGCTAATGGTCAGCCAAGGAATTGGCGAAAACGATATGTACAGGGCGGCCCTGGCGCTTAATTCGTATTGGTTTCCGGACAATTATGCGACCATGGCCAAATATTTTAAGCAAACAGGAGTTGATTGGGATAAAGTCGACGCTAGAAAAGTTTTGGGTGAGGAATTTTCGAGCATTTCCGGCTACGGAAACGTCGTTGCAAAAATAACCGAACCCAAAGAAAATAAAGGAGGCGGGGGATGCGGAGTATAAATTATGAGCTTATTAATTAGCGCATCGTTAATAGCGGCGTTTTTCGCGGGAGTGGCGGCATTATTCGCGCCGTGCTGCGTGACGGTTCTTTTGCCGTCTTATTTGGCTTCGATTTTTAGACAAAAATATAAATTATTTTTGATGACGTTTATATTCTTTTTGGGAATTGCAACGGTGTTTTTACCGATCGGGTTGGGAGCCGCGGCGCTGACTCAAATTTTCAGCAAGTATCATAACGTGATTTTCGGGATCGGCGGGATGTTCCTGATATTTATGGGGGCTATTTTGGTTTTGGGCAAAAAATTTTCTATGCCGTTTAAAATACACCCGAAGCTTGAGGCCAACAACGCGTTTTCGGTTTACGTGCTGGGAATTTTTTCAGGCGTTGCCACGACTTGCTGCGCGCCGGTTTTGGCTGGGGTTATTGCCTTAACGGTTATGCCCGGTTCCATGTTTTTGGGAGTTATGTATACTTTGGCGTATGTGTTGGGAATGGTTGTACCGCTTTTTGTGTTAGCGTCTTTGGTTGATAAAACTAGCGCGACTAATAGGCTTATGGTTTTAAAAAAACAAGTTGAGTATACGCTTTTTGGAAAAAAAATTCGCGCCGCGATTTCAGATATCGTTTCCGGATCAATATTTTTATTGATGGGATTAATAACAACTTATTTGGCTTTTACGAACAAGCTTTTTGTCCACTCGGCGTATCAAACGAATATAAACATTTATATAGATAAAACAACCAAGGCAGTCGGCGGCATTGTCGGGTTCGTACCCCAATATGTTTGGGCGCTGGTTGTACTTTTAGTAATAATTTTAATAACCAAAAAGTCGATTAATCAATTTAAAAAATGAAAAAATTTAATATTTTTATAGTTGTCATTGTTATAGGCATAATCGCTTTAATGTATTATTTCGGAGGCAGAAATGTTCAAAATAATAATATTGGCGGGCAAAAGGCAAGCACCGGATCGCTTGATAATTTAGTCGGAAAGCCGGTACCGGAATTTTCTTTGACCGACAGAGAAGGCAAAATTTATTCTCCCGAGAATTTAAAAGGGAAAAAATACGTTTTGTTTTTTAACGAGGGATTGATGTGCTACCCGGCCTGTTGGAGCCAAATGGCGGAGTTCGGTAAAGACGAGCGTTTTAATAAAGAGGATGTGCTGGCGTTTTCCGTGGTTGTTGATTCAAAATCCGACTGGCAATACGCGATTTCTAAAATGCCGGATTTGGCCAGCGCGAAAGTTTTATTTGACGTTGGCGGGGCAGTCTCGAAACAATTCAATGTTTTGACGGCTAACTCCTCGATGCATTACGGATCGACGCCTGGTCATACTTATATAGCGGTTGATAAAAACGGCATTGTCAGATACGCGTATGACGATCCGACAATGTCAATAAACAATGACATGTTGTTTAATAAAATTAATAGTTTCTAATTAAAATGCGGCGTTTGTGTCATTTCTAACGTGATGAAAAAAACATTTCAAGTTATAGGAATGGATTGCGCGTCTTGCGTGGCGGCAATAGAATATTCGGTTAAAAAAATAAACGGCGTTAAGGACGCTAACGTTAATTATGCTTCCGAAAAACTTTTTGTCGACTTTGAAAATGAAATAAACGATCAAGAAATCAAAGAAGCGGTTAAGAGAGCTGGTTACGAAGTTATTTCTGGGGGCGATCACGCTTCAATGGGCCATGTACAGATGGATCATTCTAAAATGAACTATGGACAAATGTCTGATGAAGAAATTAATCATGACGGTCATGGCGAGGATCATGACCATGCCAAGATGTTAAGCGAGGCCGAAACAAAGACTTTAAAAAATAAATTTTGGTTTGGTGCGGCTGTGTCTTTGATAACGTTAGTTTTGAGTTTCGGTAAAGACTATCTCGGTTTTATTCCGGGAAATTTTAATTTGGCCTTTCTTGTAATTTTAGCGACGCCGGTTGAGTTTTGGGTGGGCAAGCAATTTTGGAGAGGAGCATATTTTGAATTAAAAAATTTCAGGCCGGGCATGGATAGTTTAGTGGTGTTTGGAACCGGAGCCGCTTATTTTTTCAGCGTGGTTGTGGCGGTTTTTAACATTATCCCGTCGTTTAATAAATTTTTTATAGCTCAATTCGAGCCGTATTTTGACGTAGCGGTAGTGGTTGTAACTTTTATAATTCTGGGAAAATTTTTGGAGGCCAAAGCAAAAGGTTCGGCGTCGGAAGCGATTAAAAAATTATTAAAACTTCAGGCCAAAACCGCCCATCACATTATGCCCGACGGCTCGATACACGATGTCGATATTAATGATGTAAAAGTCGGCGATATTTTACTTGTAAAACAAGGTGAAAAAATTCCGGTTGACGGCGTTATTTTTGAAGGAGCGACGTCGATTGACCAGTCAATGGTAACCGGAGAATCGCTTCCGGTTGATAAAAAAGAAGGCGATAAGGTTATCGGCGCAACAATAAACAAGAGTGAGTTGTTTAAAATGAAAGCGACAAAAATCGGAAAAGACACTTTTTTGTCGCAGATTATAAAAATTGTAGAAGAGGCTCAGGCGTCAAAAGCGCCTATTCAAAAGTTGGCTGATAAAATAACCGGAATTTTTGTGCCGATTGTCATTGTGGTTGCTATAGTTACGTTCGTAATATGGATGATTTTCGGTCCGGAGCCTCGGTTTGTTTATGCCTTAATTAACGCCGTTGCGGTTTTGGTTGTCGCTTGCCCTTGCGCTTTGGGACTTGCCACTCCGATCGCGGTGATTACTGGCACGGGCAAGGGCGCGGAAAGCGGAATTATAATAAAAAACGCCAGTTCACTGGAAACTGCGGGGAAAATCAATACGGTAGTTTTGGATAAAACAGGCACTATTACCAAAGGCGAGCCGGCAATAACGGACATAATCGTTACCGATAAATTAAAGGGAAAAGATATCCTTCAAATTGGGGCGAGTTTGGATCAAAACTCAACGCACCCAATCGGCAAAGCAGTTGTTTTGAAAGCTAAAAATGAAAATATAAAATTAAAATTAGTCTCAGAATTTTCGACAACTCTCGGAAAAGGAGTAAAAGGGAAAATCGAAAAAAAGGAATATATTTTCGGAAGCAAAAAAATGATAGGCGATTATCAAGTTGATTTCCCGACACGATTATTATATTCGATTGAAGAATTGGAAAAACAAGGTAAAACGGTTTTGATTTTGTCAGACACTAAAAAGATTTTAGGCATAATGGCGGTTGCCGATACTTTGAAAGAGACCGCCAAAGAAACCGTTGATAAGCTAAAAAATATGGGAGCGGATGTTTGGATGATAACCGGAGATAATGAAAGGACCGCGCGCGCCATTGCCGAGAAAGCGGGTATTGAAAATGTTTTGGCTTCAGTTTTGCCGGAACAAAAATCTCAAAAAGTAAAAGAGTTGCAGGATAAAGGATTTGTCGTGGCGATGGTCGGCGACGGCATTAACGACGCGCCGGCTTTGACGCAAGCCGATATCGGAATTGCCATTGGTACCGGAACGGATATCGCCATAGAGTCGGCGGGTATAACTTTGGCCTCCGGCGACCCGGTCGGAGTGTACAAAGCGATTTTACTTTCCAGAAAAACTTTAAAAAACATCAAGCAAAATCTTTTTTGGGCTTATGCTTATAATATTGCTTTGATTCCCGTGGCAGCCGGAGTTTTGTATCCGGCATTTGGACTGCTTTTGAACCCGATTTTAGCCGGTGCGGCAATGGCTTTTAGTTCGCTTTCGGTTGTGCTAAACTCGTTGAGGTTAAAGAGAATCAAGTTTTAAATTAGGGAGTAAGTCGGCTCCTTATAATAAAAATTTAATTATGTACTACAATAATATGATGAACCCTTATGGTTGGGGAGGCGGATACGGGATGATGCAATTTGGATTGCTGGGATGGATTTTTATGGTTTTATGGTGGGTAATAGTTATTGCAGTGATTGTTTGGGTGATTAGGGCGATTTTCGGAAGAGGCCGAAGGCATTATTGGCAAGAGTGGCACGGAGAAAAAGGCCCTTTGGAAATTTTAAAAGAACGCTACGCGAAAGGAGAGATAGATAAGAGCGAATACGAAGAGAAGAAAAAAGATTTGGAGAAATAATAAAACACCCCGCTTAAGCGGGGTGTTTTATTATTGGTGCGCGGGAGAGGACTCGAACCTCCAAGCCCTTGCGGGCACTACCACCTCAAGGTAGCGTGTCTTCCAGTTTCACCACCCGCGCGCATTTACAAGCTAATTATGCGAAAGAAATCTTTTATTTTCAAGTTTTATGCCGCAATCAAAATCAGCCCCAAGGGGCTGATTTTGATTGCCTTACGCCGCCACGCCGATTTTCTCTCGGGATTTTTTCTTAGAGAGGTTTCTTACAAAGTAAATTTTTGAGCGGTGCACTTTTTTGGGAGCGCTCGTAATTTCAACTTTATCTATTAGCGGAGAATTTATGGGATAAACTTTTTCCACGCCAACTCCGGCAACCGTGGAACGGACCGTGAAAGTGGCGCCTAATTCGTTTCCGTGCTTTCTGGCTATAACAAGCCCCTGGAATCTGCCGATTCTTTCTTTGTCGCCTTCTTTTATTTTCTCGTACACTCGGACCATAGCCCCGGATTTGATTTTATCGAGTATTTCCTTCTTTATCATAGTTTTTATATATTAGTTAGTGTTTTCTAATTTGTCAACGATTTTTTGCAGTTCCTTGGGAAGGTCGGCTTCCATTTTAATCCGGTGCTTTTCCGAGAGATTGAATTCAAGCGATTTTGCGTGGAGAAATTGCCGGTTTAATTTGAAGGGGATTCCCTTCGATAAGCTCAGGGCAAGTTTCTTGGGACCATATAGTGAATCGCCGATAACCGGATGGCCGATGGAGGCAAAATGCACTCTGATTTGGTGCGTCCTGCCGGTCCTTGGTGTAACTTTAACAAGAGAAAACACCTCTTGTTTTTGTTTTTTGTCCGTAGTTTGTAATATATAGTTTCTCAAAACTTCGTATTCCGTAACAGCCGGTTTTTCCATTTTTCCCTTAAGAACCGTTCTTTTGGTGGTGCCGGGTTTTAAGCTGATTGGTTTTTCTATAACCCCTTTTTTATTTTTTATTTCGCCCCAAACCAAAGTCAGGTAAGTTTTTTTGATTTTGTGTTCCTGAAATAAATTTTTTAAGTACTCAAAATATTTTTGGTTTCTGGGAATGATAATTATTCCGGAAGTGTCTTTATCAAGCCGGTGGACTATGCCCGGCCGGTTTTTCGGATCATCGCCTACTTTTTTAATCTCCGGATATTTTTTTGCCAGCCAATCGGAAAGGGTTTTTTCATTGCTGTTCGCAGTTGGATGGACTAATAAACCTGCCGGTTTGTTGATTGCCACTAGGTTTTTATCTTGGTAGATGATTTCGAGTTTGAGCATTGATTTGACTTTTTAGCGTCTACAATAATATTATTTTAATACGCGTGTGTAGTTCAGTGGTAGAACGCTGTCCTGATAAGACAGAGGTCGAAGGTCCGATTCCTTCCACACGCACCAGAAAGGGCGTTTAGCTCAGTGGTAGAGCGTTTCGTTGACATCGAAAAGGTCAGAGGTCCGATCCCTCTAACGCCCACATTATTTTAAAATACAATTACTCCTTTATAATCCCGATGTTTTTGAGTTTTTCAAAATTAAATCGCGCAACCGGTGAGGTTAAATTATTTTGGCTTTCCATATCATTAAAAATATTTTTAGCAAAGGCGATGGTAAAAAAGATTATAACAAGAAGTATTGCTAGAATTAAAACGCCCGCAACCGTAAAAATAATTTCCCGTTTTTTGGGGTTTATCATAGTGTTAAAGAGAAAATATTTGGCCGTTTAGATTTCCATTGAAAGCTCGGCTGTTTTCGAAATTTAAATCCATCGTTGTCAGTTGAATGGCGTACTTGCTGTTTTCAACGGCTTTTAAAAAGTTGGCTACACTTAAAAATCCTCCGGAGGCGCTGTTTAAAGACAATGACATGGAGGTTCTGCGCGCTTTGTTTTCAGAGGGAGGCGTTTCGTCGCGAAATTCCAAATTTAAGTTTATGTAATTCGCTTGCGCCAATATTGTTAATTCTTTTTTTGAATTTATCAGTTGCTCTTTTGTTATCAGCGCCGAATCGAGCTCCGCGGAATAAGAAGCGGCTTTCTGGGATTCGGATTGTAAAATCGTCAATAGCTCCAAGCCGCGATTTTTTCTCGAGATCTCCGCTTTTGCCTGGCCAATTTTCTCCGCTTTTTTACCAGAATCGCTGGCCAAAAATATTATCGCTATCGAAGCGATTAAAATAAACCCGAAAATAATCGAAATTGTAAGTATTAAATATTTCCGGAAATTCATTTTATATACTAATATATTATCAAATGGCGCCATTAAAAACAATTTATTTTAATGATGAAAATTTCCCGCCGCTTTTGAAGCAAATTCCAAACGCGCCGGAAAAAATTTTCGTTTTGGGAGATGAAGCGGTTTTAAATAATAATTTAAATATAGCCATAGTGGGAACAAGAAAAGCGTCTTTGGCGGGCAGAAATTTGGCAAGAAAATTTGCCAAAGAATTGACAGATATGGGTATAATTGTGGTTAGCGGATTGGCTATGGGAATAGATTCCGCGGCTCACGAAGGAACGGTTCAAAATAAAGGCAAAACAATAGCGGTTTTAGCCAACGGTTTGGATAAAATATACCCGGCCCAGAATGAAAATTTAGCCAGCGAGATTTTAAAAAATAACGGCGTCTTGATTTCCGAATATGAGCCGGGCTTGCCGTCTTTGCCCCACCAATTTTTGGAAAGAAACAGGATTATCAGCGGTTTGTGCGTTGCCACTATTGTAATAGAAGCTCCTGAACGTTCGGGTTCTTTGGCAACGGCTCGTCTTGCGGCGGAACAGGGAAGAGAGGTTTTTGTCGTGCCCGGACCATCAAGCGATGTTAATTATTCCGGATCCCATAAATTAATAAGAGACGGCGCCAGATTGGCGTCTTCGATAAAAGATATTTTTGAAGATTTGGACATTGAGATAACCGAAAACAAAAATAAGGAGGAAAAAATTTTTGATATTAACGATCCCGAAAAAAAGCAGATTGTGAATATTCTAATTGAGGCCGGAGAACCGCTCGCGGTTGACAAAATTGCGCATCTTACTAAACTTGAGCCTCAAACAATCAATCAGAAAGTTGCGTTTTTGGTAATTGAAGGAATAATAAAAGAAACCGAGAAAGGATATGTTATTTAACGGATAATTAAAATATGGATTTAATCATAGTTGAGTCGCCGGCGAAGGCGAAAACAATTTCAAAATATCTTGAAGGTAAATACGAGGTTAAGGCAAGCGTGGGGCATATCCGCGATCTTCCCAAAAGCAACAAAAGCGCCATAGATATAGAGGGCGGTTTTATTCCTTACTATGTGGTGCCGAAAGAAAAAGAAAAAATTGTCGGAGAATTGCAAGCGTTAGTAGAAAAAGCCGATAAGGTTTATTTGGCAACTGACCCTGATCGCGAGGGCGAGGCGATTGCGTGGCATATTAAAGAAGCGATTGGATTAAAAAAGCCCAAAAGGGTTGTTTTTTATGAGATCACAAAAGACGCCGTTAAAGAAGCGATGGAGCATCCTCGGGCTATAGATGATGATTTAAGGAGGGCGCAAGAAGCGCGGCGGGTTTTAGACCGTTTAGTCGGGTATGATTTGTCCGGGCTGGTTTGGAAAAAGGTGCGTTACGGGCTTTCGGCTGGCAGAGTCCAATCGCCGGCGCTTCGGATAATAATGGAGCGTGAACGCGAGATAAGGGCGTTTATTTCGGAAAAATTTTGGGTTATCCAGGCGGAGGTCAAAAATAAAAACAATGAAGTATTTGTTTTGACTTGCGTTGAAGAACCGCGAGAGCAAAAATTAGTTGAGAAGATAATAGAAGCTGGCAAAAAAGGAATTTGGAAAGTCAAAGACACTTCGGAAACAGAAGTGAAGCGATCCCCGAAAGCCCCGTTTATTACTTCAACTTTACAGCAAGCGGCGAGTTCGCGTTTGGGATTTTCTCCGTCTCGGACAATGGGCATTGCCCAAAAGCTTTATGAGGCGGGGCTGATTACTTATATGAGAACCGACAGCATTAATTTAAGTAAGGTCGCGCTTGGCCAGGCTTATGCTGTTATAGATAAAAAATATGGGAAAGAATATTTATCTCCAAGGACTTACGCAGGAAAAGCAATGCACGCGCAAGAAGCTCACGAGGCCATAAGACCAACGAATTTTTCCAATGAACGAGCCGGGACAAGCGATGATCAGAAAAAACTTTATAAATTAATTTGGCAGAGAACAATCGCTTCGCAAATGTCTGACGCGAAGCTGACGAGAACAAAGATAACGGCGGAAGTTGAAACCGAAAAAGAAAAAACAAGCATTCCGGATTTTGCGATCAGCGGATCAAGAACTGTTTTTCCCGGGTGGCTTAGAGCTGATACGGAGGCGAACGGAGAGGATGTTGAATTGCCAAAAGTTTCCGTAGGAGAAATTTTAAAACTTATTGATTTAACATCCCAGGAAAAAGAAACCCAGCCGCCCGCTCGTTACACCGAAGCCGGCCTTGTAAAAGAATTGGAAAAGCGCGGCATAGGCAGGCCGTCTACTTACGCGTCTATATTAAGGACAATAGAAGAGCGCGGTTATGTTGAGAAAATAAATAAAACTTTATATCCAACCGACACCGGCGACGTGGTCAGTTCTTTTTTAGAAAAGTATTTTTCCCAATATATAAGCGATTCGTTTACTTCCGATATGGAAAGTAAGCTCGATTTGATAGCCGAAGGTAAAAAAGAATACAAAAAAACACTAGCCGATTTTTACAAGCCGTTTTCTAAAGACGTTAAGTCAAAAGAGAAGATTGAAAAAATTACCAACTTGGGAGAAGCAAGCCCGGAATTCAAATGCCCTGTTTGCGGGGGGGCGATGATAATAAAACTTGGAAGAGCGGGTAAATTTTTAAGTTGCGCGAAATTTCCCAAATGTGAAGGGTCGAGAGCTATTGATGGAAAGACTTTGGAGGCGCCGAAAGAAACAGGGGAGATATGCCCGGTTTGCGGAGAGTCCAAAGACGGGAAACTGGTTGAAAGAGAGGGCAAACACGGAAAATTTATTTCCTGCAACCGATTTCCCAAATGCAAATATATTAAAAAAGATTTAGAGCTGGAAAAGCAGAATTCCACGGGGATAGAATGTCCGGTATGCAAAAAGGGCTTTATGACCGAGAGAAGAGGGAGGTTTGGCATTTTTTACAGCTGTTCCAATTATCCGGAATGTAAATACGCTATTAAGACAAAACCAACAGGCGATGTTTGCAAAATCTGCGGAGCTTTGATGATGCAAGGCACGAAAACAATTCCTGTTCGATGTAGCGACAAAAACTGCCCCAATCACAATCCGCATAAAATAAATAAGTGATTTCTTGACAAACAGAATGATTTTTTGGTATGTTTTTAAGGTTCTCTAAATTAAAAAGTATGCCGACTATTGGGCAGTTAATTAAAAAAGGGAGGAGGCCGATTGCGAAAAAATCAAAATCCCCGGCAATGGGGCTTTATTTTAATACGATCAAAAACAGGCCTGTGAACTCTTCTTCCCCGTTTAAAAGAGGGGTTTGTTTGAAGGTTTTTACAACTACTCCGAAAAAGCCGAATTCGGCTCTTCGAAAAGTGGCGAGAATCAGATTGACCAACGGCCAGGAAGTTACGGCATATATTCCCGGCGAAGGCCACAATCTCCAAGAGCATTCGGTTGTTTTGATAAGAGGCGGAAGAGTGAAGGACTTGCCCGGGGTCAGGTACCATATTATAAGAGGTATTTTGGATACCACAGGAGTTGCAAACAGAAAGCAACAGAGGTCAAAATATGGAGCGAAAATGCCCAAATAAAATATGCGCAAAAAGAGGAAATACAAAAGAGTTCATGAATCAGACATTAAATTCGATTCGGTTTCGGTCGGCCGATTTGTCAATTATTTAATGAAGGACGGCGAAAAATCGGTGGCTGAAAAAGTGTTGTATAAAACATTTACAAATATTAAAGAGGAAACAAAAGAAGAACCTCTCAATATTTTTGAAAAAGCTCTCGATAACGTGGCGCCGATGCTTGAAGTCATTTCCAAGCGGGTTGGCGGAGCCAATTATCAGGTGCCGCGCGAGGTAAGGCCCGAAAGAAAGTTTTTTTTGGCGTGCCACTGGATTATCGACGCGGCCCGTTCCAGAAAAGGAAAACCAATGGATAAGAAATTAGCCGAAGAACTTATTTTGGCGGCGAAAAACGAAGGCTCGGCTATTAAGAAAAAACAAAACGTTCATAGAATGGCGGAAGCCAATAGAGCGTTTGCGCACTTCGCTTAATTTTTATGCGTCAATATCCTCCTGAAAAATATCGAAACATCGGCATTATCGCGCACATCGATGCCGGAAAAACAACCGTCAGCGAGCGGGTTCTTTTTTATACCGGAATTTCCCATAAGATCGGAGAAGTTCACGAAGGAGAAGCGGTGATGGACTGGATGGAACAGGAAAGAGAAAGGGGAATAACAATAACCGCGGCGGCAACAAATTGTTTTTGGACGCCGATAAGATTGCTTTCAAGGGCAAGCGATGAAAACGAAAGAGAAAAAATAAGAAGTGAAAAAGAACACAGGATAAACGTCATCGATACTCCGGGCCACGTAGATTTTACGGTTGAGGTAGAAAGATCTTTGAGAGTTCTTGATGGCGGAGTCGTGGTTTTTGACGGAGTTGCAGGCGTTGAACCGCAATCGGAAACCGTTTGGCACCAAGCGGATAAATATAAGGTGCCGCGAATGTGTTTTATTAATAAATTGGACAGGATGGGGGCGAGTTTTGAAAATTCCTTCAAGTCGATTTATGAAAGACTGACGCCCAACGCGGTGGCGATACAACTGCCGATAGGGTTGGAATCTAATTTTGAAGGAGTCATCGATTTAATAGAAAGACGAGCTTATTATTTTGAGGGCGAGCGCGGAGAAAAAGTTTTGGAAAAAGAAATACCCGAAAATTTAAAAGCGGAAACGGAAAAATATAGAATCAAACTAGTTGAAAAAATTGCCGAACACAATGAAAATTTGCTTTCAAAATATTTGAACGGAGAAGAAATTTCCATTGAAGAATTAAGACACGGCTTAAGGAACGCGACTTTAAAAAATCAGCTTGTTCCGGTTCTTTGCGGCTCGGCCTTAAAAAATAAAGCCGTACAGCTTCTTTTAGACGCGGTTTTGGATTATTTGCCTTCACCAACGGACCTTATCGAACTTAAGCCGATAAAAGGAATAGAACCGAAATCCGGCGCGGAAATAATCAGAAATCCGAACGACGACGAACCGCTGACCGCACTGGCTTTTAAAATCGCCACCGACCCTTTTGTTGGAAGTTTAACTTATTTTCGAGTTTACAGCGGCGTGCTTAAAAAAGGAACATATATTTTAAACTCTTCAAAAAACGACCAGGAACGGATTGGAAGAATAGTGCGAATGCACGCTAACAAGCGGGAAGAAGTTGATGAAATGTATGCCGGCGATTTGGGAGCGATAGTTGGTTTGAAAAATACATCCACAGGAGACACTCTTTGCGATCCGGCTTCGCCGATTATTTTGGATAAGATCACTTTTCCGGAACCGGTTATTTCCGTTCGCATCGAGCCGAAAACAAAAGCCGACCAAGAAAAAATGGGACTTGCTCTTAGGAAATTAGCCGAAGAAGACCCGACGTTTCGAGTCAGCGGCGATATGGAAACCGGCGAAACGATTATTTCCGGAATGGGCGAGCTTCATTTGGATATTTTGGTTGACAGAATGAAAAGAGAATTCGGCGTCGAGGCTAATGTGGGAAGGCCGCAGGTCGCCTACAAAGAAACCATCAAAGGAGAGGCCGAGGCGGAAGGAAAATATATTCGCCAATCAGGCGGACGCGGACAGTACGGCCATGTTTGGCTCAAAGCGAAAAGTTTGGAAAGAAGCAAAGGATTTGTTTTCGTTAATCAGATCAAAGGAGGCGTTATTCCGCAGGAATTTATTCCGGCGGTTGAAAAGGGAGTGAAAGAAGCGCTGGACAAAGGCGTGGTGGCGGGCTATACATTGACTGATATAGAAGTTACGCTTTATGATGGTTCGTATCACGATGTTGATTCTTCGGAAATCGCGTTTAAAATAGCCGCTTCAATGGCGCTTTCGGAAGCTGCCAGGAGGGCAAAGGCGGTTTTGCTTGAGCCGATAATGAAGGTTCAGGTTATAACTCCGCCGGAATTTTTCGGAGACGTCAGCGGAGACCTGAATTCAAGGCGCGGCAAAATTGAAGATATGAGCGACCGGGCCAATATGAAAGTTATTGACTCAAAGGTTCCTTTGTCGGAGATGTTCGGTTATGCCACAAAATTAAGGTCAATAACTCAAGGACGGGGCAGTTTTCCTCCGATGGAATTAAGCCATTACGAAGAAGTGCCCGCCAGCATTACCCAGCAAATAATTGAAGGGAAAAAATAATATGGAATATACAATTGATGCCGCAAAAAAAAGATTGGGAAGATTGGCCAGTGAAATAGCCGTGATTTTGCAAGGAAAGAAAAACGCAAATTATAATCCGCGGCTTCCGGGCGACGACAAAGTTATAATCAAAAATATCGACAAGCTGGAGGTCAGCGGAAAAAAAGAAAAGCAGAAAATTTATTTCCGTCATACCGGATATATGGGGCATTTGAAGGAAGAAAAATTTTTGGACGTAGTCAATAAGAAAGGGAAAGCCGAAGTTTTAAGAAGGGCGGTTATGAGAATGCTGCCCAAAAATAGACTGCAGATAAAAAGGATAAAAAGATTGGTTATAGAAAAATAACAAATTTTATGAAAGAAACGGTTAAAAAAGAAATAAAAACAGAAGAAGAAGCCAAAAAAACTTCTCCGGCAAAAAAAGAGCGTTATTTTGAAGCAATCGGCCGAAGAAAAACGGCTATTGCCAGAGTGCGGTTATTGACTAAAAAGAAAGAATTTACAGTCAATGAAAAAAATCTTGATAAATATTTTTCTTTGGAGCGGCTCGTAAAAGTAGCTCTTAGGCCTTTGGAAGCCATGAAGATAACGGATAAGCTCGGGGCTTCCATAAAAGTTTCCGGAGGTGGAACAAACGCCCAGGCAGAAGCGATAAGAATGGGCATAAGCAGAGCGCTGGTTAAATTCAACCCGCTGTTTATGAAAAGGCTTAGAAAATTAGGATTTCTTACACGTGATTCAAGAGCGGTAGAAAGAAAGAAATACGGATTGAAAAAGGCAAGGAGAGCTCCGCAGTGGACCAAAAGATAATTCAAAAGAGAGCCTTTAAGGCTCTCTTTTGTTATAATTTAAGAATGATTTACAGTTCGGAATCTTTTAAGCAGACAAAAAATTTTGCGATTGAGATGGCCAGAGAAATTTTTAACACCCGATTTAAAAAAAATCAAGCGGTTATTTTGGCGCTCAAAGGAAATTTAGGGTCGGGGAAAACCACTTTTACGCAAGGGTTTTTAAGAGGCTTAGGAATAAAGAAAAAAATTACTTCTCCCACTTTTGTGATAGCAAAACGCTACACGCTACACGCTACACGCTATAAATCCGTATATCATATTGATTGCTACCGAATTAAAAAAAGCCAGGAACTGCTGATTTTAGGAATAAAAGAAATTTTTGATAATTCTAAAAACATAGTATTGATAGAATGGCCTGAGAGAATTTCAAAGATTTTACCAAAGGAGCGGATTAATTTGAAGTTTGAATACGGGAAAAAGGAAAACGAAAGGAAAATAATGATTGGCTAATTAGTTAATTGGACTCCGGATTAATTATAATTATTATAATTACGAAAAAAATGTTAAAATAAATTATATTTATGTTTAATATTTTCGGTTCTAAATCATATTTAGGCGTTGACATCGGGACGACTTCGATAAAAATTGTTGAGATCGCCAAAGGCGAACCGAAGCCGCGGTTGATTAATTACGGAATTTTGGAAAGCACCGGGCACTTGGAAAGGGTTAACAATGCCATTCAAACGAGTTCGCTCAAAATCGTTGAAAAAGACGTCGCCGAACTTTTAAAAACAGTCGTCAAAAAATCAGATTTTCGAAGCCGAGAAGCGGTGGCATCAATCCCTTCTTTTTCGGTTTTCATAACGCTTTTGGAATTTCCGAAAATGCCGAAAGAAGAAATGATAAGCGCGATGACTTATCAGATAAAACAGTTTATACCGCTTCCGGTTACTGAAGTGACTTTTGACTGGTTCGTGGTGGGGGAAAGGCAGGATGAAGAAGGATTTTTTAAGGAGCAGGTTTTGCTTATCTCCGTCCCTAATGAGGTGATAAGCAAATATAAAAATATATTCAAACTGGCGGGTTTAGATTTAAAAGCGCTGGAAGTCGAAAGCATAAGCTTGATAAGGTCTTTGATTTCCGGCGATCCGACCGCAACTTTGCTTGTCGATATCGGGGCGCGTTCGACGAATATCGCTATTGCTCAAGAAAATTCTTTAAGATTTAACCAACAGACAGATTTTGCCGGCGTTTCATTGACTCAAGCTCTTTCAAGCGGTTTGGGGATAAATATCAGAAGAGCCGAAGAACTTAAAAAAGAAAGGGGGCTTTTGGGAACCGGTGATGAATTCGATTTATCCACATTGATGATGCCTTATCTCGATGCTATAATAAATGAAACAAAGCGAACAAAAGATAATTACGAAAAAAAAACAGGCGCTAAAATAGAACGCGTTATTTTAGCGGGGCAGGGAGCGAAACTTCTGGGGATAGAAAAATATTTTGAAAACCAGATGGTTTTACCGACGGCGATCGGCGACCCGCTTTTGGGCGTGGATTATTCCCAGGAGTCCACTCCTTTGATTAGAGAATTAGCTCCTGGATTCGCGGTTGCGGTTGGTTTAGGAATAAGAGAATTTAAAAAATAATTGGCATGCCTTTTAATAAAACACTTCTTGAGCAGGAATTAAAAAAAGGGGAAGAGTTGCAAGTTGGTTGGCCGTGGCGAATTATGGTGTTTTCCGCCATAATTTTTATAACCACAGCCGGTATTTTTTTAGGCGCCGAGTTCGGTTTTCAAACTTATATCAAGGCCGAAATATCGCAAGTGGATTTTCAAATCGATGAATTAACCCGTTCTATTCCAGAAGAACAGCAAAAAAGTTTTTTGGTTTTTTCCGCTCAAGCCAACAATATTCAGAAAGTGTTAAATGATAGATATAATACCCCCGCCATTTTTGATTTTTTGGAAAAAAACACCATTAAAAACGTTTTTTACAAAGGCGTTACTTTTGACGCTAAAGAGCTGACGGTTAATATTGATGGCGTGGCTCCGGATTTTAATACTTTGGCCCAGCAAATGGAAATTTTTAGAAATGCAACAGATACAATTGTTAAGGCTTCGTTGGGGAGGTCTAGTGCTTTAGTGGAAAAGGACAAATCAGGAAGAGATGTTTCGTCGAGCGTCAGTTTTGCGGCAGTTTTGAAACTAAAAAAATAATCATGAGACCGTCATCCAAAAGAGCTTTAAGTCTTTTAGCGTCGATGATTTTTTTCATCGGTTCCTTGGTTATTTATGTAAATTTTATCAAGCCGACTTACGATAAAATAGATTTATTGCGCGGAGAATTGGAAACTAAACGGCAACAATATGGAGATTATAAAAATATTATTGACAGGTTGAGGCCGGTGTTTGATTCTTTCCAATCAGCTTCGCAATTGCAGCAGAGTTTTTCTTCAATGCTTCCAACCAATCCCATGGTTCCGCAAGCGGTCGCTCAGATTAACGGTTTAGCCAGAGCGAGTTTGATGAGTATAAATTCCATAAATATCAACGAATTGGCCGTCGCTTCGCAGAAGACCTCATTATTGAAAGGCGCGGGAATTATTGATTTGAATTTGGCAATGAATTCAAATTCATACGAATCAATCAAATCATTTTTACAAAATACAGAATCCAATATTAGAATTTTTGACGTGAAAAGAATCAATGTTAGTAAAAAAGACAATACGAATTCTTTCAGCGTTAGTTTAGACGTTTACGGATATTATCAGGTTCAATAATCAAACCTATGGCAATAACTTTTGAAGAAGAGAAAAAAAGAGTAAATTGGCCGATGATAATCAGTGTTATATTCATATTGGCCTTAATAGGCACGTCTATAATTTACTTGTTTTTTATAAGTCCGGAAAAAACCGAGGTTTTAGTTTCACCAAAACTTCAAAATATTTCGGAAGTCAGCAAAATTGCTTTGAATTTTGACCAATTGACAAACAGCGAAGCGTTTAAAAGTTTAAAAGAGATTGTTAGTTTTAGCGTTCCTTCTCCTGAAAATATCGGTAAAGCAAATCCGTTTTTACCGTAAGGTGAGCGGAGAAAGAAGATGAAAGTTAGATATACGGTCATCCTGATCCGTCAGCTGACAGAGAAGGATCTCAAGATTCTTTATTTTGTTCGGAATGACAGCGAGGCGTTTTTTATAATACCGACATGGACAACAAAATTCTCATACAAGAATTGGTAAAAAATAATCTTTTGGAATCAAATGCCGGCACTAAGGTTTTGCAGGAGGCTTCTTTAATCAGGCGGCCGGTGGAGGAATTGATTTATGAGAGAAGGATGGTGGGAGAAAAAGAATTGGCACGCGTTAAAAGTAAGATGTTGGGAGTCCCTTATAAAGACGTAAAGCCGGAAGACTTAAGCGAGGATTTGCTGAAAATTTTTCCTGAAGAAACGGCAAGAAGTTACAAAGCCATCCCTATCAGTTTAAAAGATAATCTTTTAATCGTGGGAATGATTAATCCCGATGATCAGACCGCCCAAGAAGCGGTCAAATTTGTCGCTAAACAAAAGCGGGTTAATTTGGGGGTTTATTTGATTTCGCAATCAGTTTGGGAGGGAGTGCTTAAAAAATATTCGCCTTATAGGAGTTTAATTGACGAAGCGACAAAGGCATTGTCTAGCGCTTATAAAGATACGAGCCAATTCGTGCAATTGGAGGAGAAAATGAAGGGATCGGACGAGGCACCGATAATTAAAATCGTATCCTCCACTTTAAAGGAAGCGATTTGGGAAAAAGCATCCGATATCCATATCGAGCCGCAAAGAAATAGATTAAGAATTCGTTTTAGAATCAACGGCGAACTTCAGGAATCAGCCTCGCTTCCTATTGATCTTCATCAAGCGATAGTTTCAAGAGTTAAAATTTTATCCAATCTTAAAATCGACGAGAACAGGATACCCCAAGATGGAAGATTTCGGACAATTCTTTCTGGAAGAGATATTGATTTCAGAGTGGCGACTTTTCCGACTCCCGTCGGCGAAAAAGTCGTTATCCGGGTACTTGATCCTTTAGTCGGTTTAAGAGGTTTGGAAGAGTTGGGCATTTCCGGGAAAAACTTTGAAATTGTTAAAGAAGCGATTAAAAAACCCTACGGAATGGTGCTTTTAACAGGCCCCACCGGATCGGGGAAAACCACCACTTTGTACGCGATGATGCAATTATTAAACAATGACAGCGTGAATATCGTTAGTTTGGAAGACCCGGTCGAATATTTTATAGACGGCATGAACCAATCGCAGGTAAAGCCGGAAATCGGCTATGATTTTTCTTCGGGGTTAAGGCAAATTTTAAGGCAAGACCCGGACGTTATAATGGTCGGCGAAATAAGAGATGATGAAACAGCCGGTTTGGCGGTTCATGCGGCTTTGACCGGGCATATAGTTTTATCTACGCTTCATACCAATAATTCAATCGGCGTTATCCCGCGGCTTATTGATTTGAAAGTAAAAGCGTTTCTTTTGCCATCTTCTTTAAATTTGATGGTGGCGCAAAGATTGCTTCCCAAGCTTTGTGATAACTGTAAAAAGCCGGAAAAAGCGCCGGAAGAAATAAGCAAAATCATCGAAAGGGAAATAGGCAAAATTTCCAAAGATATTTTAGATAAAAGCAAAACGGACATTTCCAAACCCTATAAAATTTACAAAGCTCCGGGGTGCGAGGCTTGCAAAGGCAAAGGTATTAGCGGTAGAGTGGCGATTTTTGAAATTTTGACAATGACGCCGGAATTGGAAGAAGTAATTAATAGCTCCCCCACCGAAACTAAAATTTTGGAAGAATTTAGAAGGCAGGGTAATGTCAATTTGCGGCAAGACGGAATTTTAAAAGCGCTTCAAGGGCTGATGTCAATTGAAGAAGTGTTGAGAGAAACAGAGGAGGTGTGATATTATAACTAATAACAATTAACTATTAACTTTCATGACTGATTACAAACAGAAATTAAATGAGTTGTTGATGGCGGCGGCCAAGCAGAACGCGTCGGACTTGCATATAGGAGTCGGCCGGTACCCGACGCTTCGTATAGACGATGTTTTGGTGCCGCTTCAAAAGGAGTCTCTTTTAACTCCGGAAAGCGCCGAAGGATTGATAATGGCACTTTTAACGCCCGAACAAAAAGAATATTTTTCCAAATATCGAGAAATAGATTTTTCGTATGGGTTTGAAGATAAGGCGCGATTCAGAGTCAATGTTTTTTATCAAAGAGGATTTGCCGCGGCCGCTCTAAGGCTTATACCCTCGGTTGTCCGAAGCGTAGAAGAATTAGGTTTGCCGCCGATACTTCATGATTTTACCAAACTTTCACAAGGGTTTTTCTTGGTTGTGGGTCCGGCTGGACACGGCAAATCCACAACTTTAGCGGCCTTGGTAGATGAAATTAACCATTCCCGCACTGACCATATAATTACTATTGAAGACCCAATCGAATATATTTTCGTTCAGGACAAGTCGATTATTTCGCAAAGAGAAGTGGGTTCGGACTCTTTGGATTTTTCCAACGCTTTGAAATCTCTTTTAAGGCAAGACCCGGATGTGGTAATGATCGGCGAAATGAGAGACCCCGAATCAATCGCAACCGCTATGACCGCGGCGGAAACCGGACATTTGGTTTTTTCTACTCTACACACAAATTCCGCATCGCAGACAATAGATAGAATAATCGATAGTTTTCCCGCTGAACAGCAAAATCAGGTTGCTTCGCAGTTAGCCTCGACTTTAGTGGGTATAGTGTCGGAACGATTGATTCCCAGGATTGACGGCGGAAGAATACCGGCTTGCGAAATCATGATAGTCAACCCGGCGGTCAGAAATTTGATTCGGGAAAGAAAAACTTACCAAGTCGATCTTGTTATCGAGACGTCCGTTCAGGAAGGAATGATAACCTTAAACCGGTTTTTGGCGGATTTGGTTAAAACAAAACAAATTTCCTTGGAAAACGCCGAGCTTTATTCTGTTAATCCGGGAGAGTTGAGGATACTGCTGGAGAGATCATAAGTAGTAATCGCGAATAACGCTAATTAAATTGCAAAATAATGCGAATCCGCAAAACAAGTTTGAATTATTAGTATTATTTGCTAGTAATCCGCATTATTAGCGAACATTCTATGGCAAAGTTTAAATATAAAGCGAGAACTAAAGAAGGAGAGCTTCAAGTCGGTTATGTGGAATCCTTCAATAAAGACGGCGCCGTAAATATTTTAACCACTCATAACCTTTTCATTTTAAGCATTGAAAATTCCGAAACTATCGTCTGGTACGACAAGTTTTTGGAAATTTTCAAAAAAGTAAAACAACGCGATTTGATGATTTTTAGCCGGCAATTGGCGTTACTGATGGAATCAAAAGTGCCCCTTCTGGATTCTTTAAAAAGTTTGTATGAACAAACCGAAAACGGAGTTTTTAAGGATATAATTTATGAAATTCAAAAAGACGTGGAAGCGGGCCTTTCTTTGTCACAGGCTTTGGCAAAACACAATAAGGCTTTCAGCGAATTTTTTGTAAGCATAATTCGTTCCGCTGAGATTACCGGCCGATTGGAAGAAGCGGCGATTTTTTTGGCCGACTATATTGAAAAAGAAAGCGTGTGGCGCGCCAAAATAATAAACGCTTTAATATATCCTATTTTTCTGATCGTGGGATTTTTAGGAGTGGTTCTTTTGATGGTGACGGTCGTTTTTCCGAAAATCCAGCCTGTTTTTGAAGAAATGAATGTGCAACTTCCGATTTATACCCGCGTAGTTTTAGGCAGCGGAAATTTTTTGCTGAACTGGTGGTGGGCGATTTTAGTGGTTATTATTCCGTTTATTTTTTTTCTCATTGATTATGCGAGAACTAAAGAAGGAAAAACCGTTCTTAACGAGACCCTGCTTAGAATTCCGGTATTGGGAGAACTTTATAAAAAGCTTTATGTGGCAAGATTTTCCGAATCGCTAAGCGTTCTTCTTAAAGGCGGAGTGCCCATTGCTCAATCATTGGAAATAACTTCCCATTCTATCGGGAGCTACGTTTACAGGGATTTAATCCATAAAGTTGCGGAAAAAGTCAGGGAAGGGGAGCTTTTGTCGGATATTATCAGGCAGGAATTTTATTATTTTCCGATACTAGTAAGCCAAATGGTAGCGGTGGGGGAAAAAACCGGAAGAATGGAAGAAATACTTTCTAAAATTTCCACTTTCTACAACCGGGAAGTTGAAGATCTTTTAAATCGCTTGGCGGAATTAATCCAGCCGTTTTTGATAGCTATTATCGGTATTTTTATTTCGATTTTATTCGCCTCCGTGATGATGCCGCTGTTTAATTTAATGCAAGGATTCAGGCTGTAAAGGAAAGTGGATAACCAGTATTTTCAATGAGGCTTAAAAGATATAGAATTAAGATAATTATCGAAAGGTCGAAAATTGAAGTCAAATTATTTTAAAATGAATAGAAAAGGGTTTACATTAGTTGAATTATTGATTGTTATTGCGGTTATCGGTATTTTGGCGGGTGTTTTCTTTATCGGCGTAACTGGGTTTCGAAACAGCGCTTTGGATGCAAGAAGAGTGGCGGATTTGAAAAATGTCCAAAATTCTTTGGAACTTTATTATTCCAAGTGCCGACTGTACCCGAATGCGACAGTTTCTGGAGCTAATTGCCCGAGTGGCACAGGAAATAGCCCGGCCACTTACGCGGATCTTGTTACTATTTTAAGGAATGCGCAAATAGGCATAACGGCAGTTCCTAATGATCCTGTTTCCGGCCAAACATACGATTATATTTCCGATGGAAATAATTATGTTTTGTCGGCAACTCTTTCGGGGGACCGCGATGTGTTAAGAGACGCAGCAGCAGTAAGAGGAACCCAGACAATCGGTGGAAGGTCAGTCAATTGTTATTTGGATTCCAATACACCGAATAATTACACTTATTGCGTTGGAGGAATGAGATAGTTTTACGGGCTAGTCAGAAAAAAATGAATTTTTTGCTCAATTCAACTTTTTTTTTAGTAGGCCTTTTTTTGGCAGGCATATCAGTTGGAAGTTTCATAAACGTAATTTCTTTAAGATATGATCCTGAAGAAAAAATTTTGAGCAAGCGAACAATAGGCGGCCGATCTCACTGCCTTTATTGCCGTAAAGAACTTAAATGGTTCGAGTTAGTTCCCATTTTCAGTTTTTTGTGGCAAAAAGGGAGATGCAGAGGATGCGGCCGCTTTTTGTTTTGGCAATATCCAATAGTGGAATTTTTATCGGGGTTAATATTTGTTTTGGTTCCGATAAAAATTCTGACTACAAACTACGGATTACCAACAAATAACTTTCAGTTTTTATTTTTAATACTTTGGGTTTTAATTTTTTTAATCTTCCTTCTAATTTCAATAATTGATTTTCGCCATTATATTATTCCAGACCAGTTGAATTTATTGCTCGCGTTTATTGGATTTTTTCTTCTTATCTTAAGCCAATTAACTAATTCACCAATTCACCAATTAATCGGTTCCGGTTCTTTTTTGGGGTATTACGGCGCCTTAATAAATCCATTTTCCAATATCTGGGCTAACCACTTTTTTGCGTCTTTTATGGCAATGTTTTTTTTCGGGGCAATAATTATTTTGACTCGCGGAAAAGGAATGGGATGGGGAGATTTTAAGCTTGCGGGTGCTTTGGGATTAATTTTCGGCTGGCCCGATATTTTGGTTGTTGTCGCCCTTTCTTTTATTATCGGATCAATAATAAGCGCCGGGTTAATGCTGAAAGGAAAAAAAACAATAAAAGATGCGGTGCCATTCGGCCCATTTTTAGTAATCGGCGCGGCTGGAGTATTTTTTTTAGGATACCAGATAATTAATCTTTATTTTAAGTTTTTTATAAGTTAAGCTTATTGGTAATGGTAAATTTGCAATCCAAAAATGGAGGATTCACTTATTTGGAAATGCTTGTTGTAATAGGGATTATTATATTGTTTGCGTCTTTTATAATATCCTATAATCATGTTTCAGAGCGCCAGCTTATTTTAGTCAGAGACCAGGCAAGAATCGTTGGAGCTTTACAGAAGGCAAAAGCTTTTGCGCTGGCCACTTTAAGTGACGCGGGAATTTCGTGCGGATTCGGGGTTCATTTTTCATCCTCGACAATTCCCAATCAAATAATTATTTATAAAAATACGCCCCAAACAACAAGCACGAATTCTTTGCCTCTTTGTTTGGCGATGGATCATTCGTACCAACCGGCTGTTTTAAGTTCAACAACTGAAATAATTTATTTGGATGCCGATATCAGGTTTAATAGTGTTAGTTCAACCGATATATTTTTTGTGCCGCCCGACCCCTATGTTTTTATTGACAATAGTTCTTCCACGCCGGCAAGCACAGTTGAGATTATCACAATAGACGGTTTAGCCACAAAAGCTGTAAAAATAAGTAATTTTGGCCAAATTACAATCAAATGAAAAAAAATAAACTAAGAAACGGCTATTTGCTTATCGAACTGATGGTGGCGGTTTCGGTTTTTGTAATCGGCGTTCTGGGTTTTGTCGGCTTGCTTTCTAATTCGTTGTCTTTAAATAGAGAAGTCGCCGATAGGTTTACGGCAAATTATTTGGCTGCCGAAGGAATTGAGCTTACAAAAAATCTCGTAGATGTTGATATTTTAGACGGAAATCCGTGGAACAGGGGAAGCGGGGGAGATTTTCAAGGAAACGAATGTTTTGAAATAGACTATACTGACGATAGTATTGATGCGCGTTCGGTTTCTCCCTGTAATGCCAATGTGACTGCGCCTAATTATCTGAGATTTTTTTCCTCTACCGGTTATACTTATTCAAATGGAAATTTTACGCCTTTTAGGCGGGTAATCAGAACATCGCGCTCGGGAGGCGGCGGAGGTGTGGGAAACAATTATATAAAAGTTGATTCAATCGTAACTTGGCAAGGCAGAGGAGGCAGTATAAACAAAATTACATTGGAAGATTATTTTTTCAATTCAAGGTAATTTATTTATAAAATGAAGATTTTTTTCAATAGACTGGACAATAAAGGAGTGTCGCTTATCGAATTGATGGTGGCGGTTTCGGTTTTTATTATTTTAATAAGCATCGCGGTCGGCTCATTCGTGCAATCAATGAAAACTCAAAGAATTACGCTTGCTTTGATTTCCGCCAATGACAGTATGAATTTATCCATTGAACAAATGGCGAGGGAAATGAGAACGGGGTACCTTTTTTGCACGGCCAGCATTCCGGCGGCTACGACCACTAATTTTGGTTGCAATAATTTATTAGGAGATCTTTCGGGTGACCACGAACTGCAATTCGTTAATGCTGATGGCGTATTTGTGCGGTACAGGTTAAATCCGGCAACTTTTTCATTAGAAAAAGGAACTTTCGATTCAATATGCCCGGGAGGACTAGGCCCTAACCCGGACGGATTTTGTTACAGACCGATCACGGCTGACAATGTTAAGATTGCCGAGTTTGTGGTGGATCTTAGGCACTCGGACGTCGAATCGAATCCTTATCCGCCCCGCGTCACTTTGATAATGACTGTTACAAGCAAAGAACCGGATGTCGAGCCGTTAAATATTTTTACGGACATAGAAACGAGCATTAGTCCGAGATGCGGGCAAAACGGCTGTCCGTCGGATATATAACGATAACTATTAACAATTAACTTGTAACGAGTAACTAATAAATATAATGAATAAAAAAAATCAAAAAGGACAGGTGATACTACTAACGCTTTTATTTATAGGAAGCAGTATTTTGATTTTTTCAACTATCGCCGGTTATCTAATGATTCAAAGAATAAGAGCTTCTTCGGATACGATGGACTCGACCAAAGCGCTTTTCGCGGCTGATAGCGGCGTGGAATGCATGCTTTTTAAATATACCAGCACAACCGACGACAGAAGCGGTTTAGACTGCAACTCTTTTCTTTCTTTTGACGATAATTTAGTAAGCGTTTATACGGAAATCGCTTCTTCGTCAGTCGGAACTTCTTCTTATATTAAATCAGTTGGAACGTCTAACCGATCAAAAAGAGCTTTTTATTTGGTTTTTTAGGGTTGATCGTGTTTGTTTGAGACAGGGCTTGATTTTTATTATAAGTATTATACAATCTTAGAACTCAAATGATTTTAACCAAATCAGCGAGATTTTGGTAAAGTTGAGCCCTGCGCTTGATTAAATGCGCAGAGAAAAAGGTTTAGCCGCGAAATTAAAGAGGAGGGCTAAACCCCTCTTTTTAATTGCTTATGAAATTCATTTTGGGAAAAAAATTGAAAATGAGCCAGCTTTGGAAAGGCGATAAAATTGTCCCGGTAACCGTTATCCAGTCAGGTCCCAATGCCATAATTGGTTTGAGAACCAAGGAAAAAGACGGTTATGAGGCTGTCCAAGTCGGGTTTGTGGAAAAAAAGAAGCGATCAAAAAATTCGCCTACTTTCAGGTATATTAAGGAATTCCGCGCCAGAACTTCCAAAGCTAGCGATGTTATTAGCCAATTAAAAACTGGCGATGTTTTGAATGTCGGCCAATTTGAAGAGGGCCAGAAAATAGAAGTTAGCGGTTTGAATAAAGGAAGAGGATTTCAGGGAACGGTAAAAAGGCATGGATTCGGCGGGGGACCGAAAACTCACGGACAAAAAAACAGACTTAGAGCGCCTGGTTCAATCGGCGCCACGGCGCCCCAAAGAGTTTTACCCGGAAGGAAAATGGCCGGAAGAATGGGAAATGAGAGGGTAACCGTTAAGAATTTAACCGTAGCTAGCATTGATACGGAGAAAAATCAGATTTTTATAAAAGGCGCGGTTCCGGGCATGAAAGGAACACTCGTGGAAATAAGAGGAAATTAATATGAAAACAAACGTTGTTAATCAAAAAAACGAAAAAGTGGAAAGTGTTGATTTGCCGGAAAATATTTTCGGCGTTAAATGGAGTCCTAAATTGGTTCATCAGGCTCTTTTGGCGCAGTTGGCAAATCGAAGAGAGGCTTGGGCGCACGCAAAAACCCGAGCCGAAGTCAGGGGGGGCGGTAAAAAACCATGGAAACAGAAAGGCACCGGACGCGCAAGGCACGGTTCTATAAGATCGCCGATTTGGAAAGGCGGAGGCGCTAGCCACGGGCCGATTAAAGAAAAGAATTATTCCAAAAAAATAAACCGAAAAATGAACCGTTTGGCGATTTTATCGGCGTTGTCAAAGAAATTTTCAGACAACGAAATATTCATTATTGATAAATTCGAAGGAATAGGCAATAAAACAAAAGAATGGGCAAGAGTTTTAAATAAATTGGTTGATATGCGGTCAAGGACGGCTTTGATTTTTGATAGCGCGAACAAAAGCGCGGCGAAAACAGTTTCTAATATAAAAAAGATCGAGACGATCAGCCCGAATTCGCTCAATGTTTATGATTTATTAAGGAATAAATTTATAATTTTTGAGAAAAATTCGATTAAGGAGGTGGAAAAAATTTTTAAAAAATAAGGTCGCGAATATAAATTATGGCAAAAATCATCAAAAAAACAAAAAAAGAAAATACTTCCGCAAATCCAAGAAATCTAAGAGCTAATATTGGCAGTAAGAATGTTTTTTTCTTAAAACACGCCACAATCACGGAAAAAAGCAGTTTTTTAACCAATCAGAATAAATATGTTTTCGCGGTTGATTCAAAAGCGAATAAGCCCGAAGTTGCAAAAGCCGTAAAATCTATTTATAAAGTTGAACCGATTAGCGTCAATATTGTTAATATTAAAGGGAAAAAGAAAAGATTTGGCTTAAAAACAGGACGTTTGCCTAATGTAAAAAAGGCGATAGTTACCTTAAAAAAAGGTCAAAAGATTGAAATCATGCCGGTATAAACATAAATATAAAAAATGAAAAAATTCGCACCAACCACTCCGTCAAGGAGACAAATGACAATCGTTGATTATTCGACGATTTCCAAAAAAGAGCCGATGAAAAATCTTTTGATTAGGCTACCCAAAAGAGCCGGACGCAACAATCAAGGCAGGATAACCATGCGCCACCAAGGGGGGGGTAATAAAAGATTATACCGCATCATTGATTTTAAGCAGAATAAAATAGATGTTTCCGGGAAAGTCGAAGCTATTGAATATGATCCGTACAGAACGGCGTTTATCGCCAGAGTCGTTTACTCCGACGGCGAGAGAAGATATATTTTGGCGGCAAAAAATATTAAAGAAGGCGACAAAATTATTACTTCCGAGAACGCGCCGCTTAAGGACGGCAATCGAATGCTTTTAAAAAATATTCCAGTCGGTTATTTTGTTCATAATATCGAAAACAATCCTGGAAAAGGCGGACAAATTGCCAGAGGAGCCGGTTCCTGGGCGCAAATTTTGGCTCAAGAGGAAAAATATACCAATTTGAAAATGCCTTCGGGCGAAGTAAGAAAAATTTTGAATTATTGTTTTGCGTCCATTGGACAAGCGTCTAATCCTGATTATAATCTGGTAAATATCGGAAAGGCCGGCCGAACGCGCCATTGGGGCATTAGGCCGACAGTCAGAGGCGCTGCTATGAATCCGGTTGATCACCCATACGGCGGAGGAGAAGGAAAACAGAAAAGAGGGACAAAAAGGCCGAAGACCAAATGGGGGAAAGTTACCGGCGGAAGAAAAACCAGAAATAAGAAAAAATGGTCAGGCTCGCTGATAATAAAAAGAAGAAAGTAATTAGTAGTTAGGAGCTAGTATTTAGTAAGGAATCGAAATTTTCTAAATTCTAACTACTAAATCCTAAATCCTAAATTAACATGAGTAGAAGTTCAAAAAAAGGCCCGTACGTGGATCCAAAGTTATTAAAAAAGATAGCTAAATTAAGTTCGGGCGATAAAACCGTTATTAAAACCTGGTCTAGAGATTCAGAAATATCACCGGAAATGGTGGGCTTTATTTTCGGAGTACATAATGGAAAAGATTTTATTTCCGTGAGAGTTTCGGAAGAAATGGTGGGTCATCGACTGGGGGAGTTTGCCTTAACCAGAAAATTCGTAAAGCACGGCGGAAAAATGCAAAGAGAAATGGAAAAGAAGGCCGAATCTCCGACGCCGCCCGCGGCAAAATAACATATGATTATTGAAACCGTAAAATTGAATAATTTGAGAATGGCACCCCGTAAAGTCCGGCTGGTTGCCAATTCGCTAAAGGGTTTGTCGGTTAATGAAGCCGAGGCCCAGCTTTTGATTTCGGCGAAAAGGACTTCTGGGCCTTTGCTCAAGCTTTTGCGGTCAGCGGCGGCTAATTTAAAAAACAACAAAAAAACGGAGGCGGACAATTTTTTTATAAAAGAAATACGAGTTGACGGAGGGCCGATGCTAAAAAGATGGATGCCCAGGGCGCAAGGAAGGGCAACGCCTATCCAGAAAAAAACCAGCCACGTTACAATTATTTTGGCCGAATCGGAAAAACAAAAAACGCCAAGGTTCACGATTATTAAAAAAGAAAAAATCAGCAAGCTTAAATTTGAAAAGATGAAAGAAAAATCCAAGCATAAAGATCAAGAAGTCGAAACAATCGCAAAGCCGAAAAAAGAAACCAAGGGCTTGGAAAAGAAAACCGGTTTTGTAAAGAGAATATTCAATAGAAAATCGGTTTAATCAATTATGGGACATAAAATAAGACCAAATTCATTTAGATTGGGAATTATCAGGGACTGGAATGCCCGATGGTTTCCCAAAAAAGGCAGTTTCAAAACCTTTTTGGAGGAGGACGTTTTGATTAGGGATATAATCGGCAAAAAAATCGGAGCTGCCGGCATTGACCAGGTTTTGATAGAAAGATCGGGAGACGGCTGCAGAGTTTCGATTAGAGCGGCCAAGCCCGGCCTTATAATAGGAAGAGGCGGAAAGGGTATCGAGGATTTGCTTAGTCTGATAAAACGAAGTATCTCTAAGCTTCGCAAAGAAAAAAGAACAACCAATCAGGTCTCAATCAGTCTGAATATAGAAGAAATTAAAAGAAGCGAGGTTTCGGCATCTGTTGTCGCACAAAATATCGCCAAAGATTTGGAAAGAAGAATGCCCTTCAGAAGGCTTATTAAAAAATATCTTGAATCGGTTTTGCAAAATCGGGAAGTGAGGGGCGCTAAAATAAAAGTTGCCGGAAGATTGGACGGAGCGGAAATCGCCCGAAGCGAATTTTTGGCAAAAGGAAATTTACCGCTTCAGACTTTAAGGACGAATATCGATTACGGCCAAGCAACGGCTTACACGACTTTCGGAACAATCGGAATAAAAGTTTGGATAAACAAAGGTGAAGTGTTTGAAAAAAAATAAATCCACAATAAATTATGTTATTGCCCAAAAAAGTCAAACATAGAAAATGGCAAAAAGGCCGATCCAAAAGCAGAAAGGTGGAGACAAGAGGAATTTCGTTAAGTTACGGGAGTTTCGGATTGCAGGCGACTGAAAGCGCTTGGATCAATTCCAGACAGATAGAAGCGGCCAGAAAAGCCATCACCTTTTTTACGAAGAAAGGCGGAAAAATGTGGATCAGGATTTTTCCCGACAAACCGATAACAAAAAAGCCGCCGGAAGTTACTCTTGGAGGAGGAAAAGGAGCGGTTGACCATTATGTTTTTCCGGTCAGGCCGGGCCGAGTTCTTTTTGAGGTTGATGGAATAAAAGAGGATGCCGCTAAAGAAGCGTTAAGGCGGGCCGGCCATAAGCTTCCGATTAAAACCAAAGTGATTTCAAAAGTATGAAGAAAAAAGAATTTTTAGATTTAAAAAACAGTCCGATGGCGGAATTGGAAAAGAAATTATTCGAATTTCGAGAAAAGTTGAGATCGCTTAGTTTTGATTTGGCGGCTGGCAAAGTAAAAAACGCGCGCGAAATCAAAGACACCAAAAAAACGATCGCCAGAATTTTAACCATATTGAAGGAAAATAAAAAATAATTTATGAAAAGAAAATTAAAGGGAACGGTAGTTTCCGATAAAATGCAAAAAACTAGAGTTGTTGAAGTTGAAAGATTTATTAAACATCCGAAGTACCAAAAATATTTCAAGTCATCGAATCGGTTTAAGGCGCATGATGAAAACAATGAATATAAAGCCGGCGATCGGGTTGTTATTGAAGAAACAAGGCCGCTTAGCAAAGAAAAGCGGTGGAAAATCGTAAGTAAAATATAATTTTTAATCATGATACAAGAACGTTCAATATTAAAAGTTGCCGACAATAGCGGAGCTAAAATAATCCGTTGTTTTAGAATTTTAGGGGGCAGTCGAAAGCGATACGCGCGGCTAGGCGAAATTTTTATCGCCTCCGTGCAAGAAGCGGAACCGCGTAAAAATATAAAAAAGAAAGATATTGTAAGAGCGGTTTTGGTCAGACAGCGCAAGGCTTTCAGAAGAGTTGACGGTTCTTATGTAAAATTTGATGAGAACGCGGCTGTTTTGGTAAACGTAAAAAAAGAGCCGGTTGCTACAAGAATTTTCGGGCCTATCCCGAGGGAATTAAAAGAGAAAGGATTTGAAAAAATAGTTACAATGGCTGAAGAAATAGTTTAAAAAAATGAATATCAAAAAAAACGACACAATAAAAATAATGGTTGGCAAAGACAGGGGAAAGACGGGGAAAATAACGAAAGTTTTTGAAAGCACCGGAAAAGTTTTGGTGGACGGATTGAATTTGTTCAAAAAACACGTTCGCCCGAAAAAAGAAGGCGAAAAGGGACAAACTATAGAGATTTCCCGGCCGCTCGATTCGTCCAATGTCATGCTAGTCTGTTCAAATTGCGGGAAACCAACCAGAGTCGGTTTTATGCAAGAAGAAAAAAATAAATTTAGAATTTGCCGGAAGTGCAATTCCAAAATTTAAATTTATGAAACACGTCAATTTGAAAGAAAAATACCAAAAAGAAATTATTCCCAAAATGAAGGAAGTTTTTGGCTACCGCAATAATTTAATGGCGCCAAGAATGGAAAAGGTGATTATCAATGTTGGGGTGGGCAGATTGAGCCAGCAGGCTTCTTTTAGCGATAAAATTTTGCCCGAAGTAATAAGCGCAATTTCTACCATAACAGGACAAAAGCCTCAAGCGGCTCCGGCCAAAAAATCAATCGCCAGTTTTAAAATACGGGCCGGCCAAACCGTGGGGCTCAAAGTAACGCTACGAGGAAACAGAATGTACGATTTTTTGGACAGATTGGTTAAGATTGTTTTTCCTCGAGTGAGGGATTTTCGAGGAATCGATCTGAAAAATATCGACCAAGGAGGCAATCTTTCAATAGGACTAAAAGAGCATTTGGTTTTTCCTGAAATTATTCAGGAAACTTCAAAGGTTGATTTTGGTTTGCAAATTGTTATTGTGAGTAATGCTAAAAAAAGAAAAGATGCGGTTGAGTTATATAAATTAATCGGCATACCGTTTAAGAAATAATCCTTTAAAGTCTAATCTAAGCATAAGAATATGGCAAAAAAATCCGTAATCGCAAGATCAAAAAAACAGCCAAAATTTTCCACCCGAGCCGTTCACAGGTGTTTTAAATGCGGTCGTAAAAGAGGTTATTTAAGAGATTTCGGACTGTGTCGAATTTGTTTTCGGGAAATGGCTTCGCAGGGAGAAATTCCCGGAGTAAAAAAAGCTTCATGGTAAAAATATGTTTATAAATACATTAATACAAGTAAAAAACGCGCAAGCCGCCAAAAAAGAAACGATTAAATTGGGGTTTTCGAAAAATAACGAGGTTTTGATGAAGGTTTTGTCGGACAACGACTATCTAGATGGTTTTGAGAAAAAAGGACGGGGGTATAAAAAAGTCATTGTTGCCAAGCTTAAGTACGACAAAGAAGGAGCTCCGGCCATAGGCGGCATAAAAATTATAAGCAAGCCATCGCGCCATATTTACGCCGGATATAAAGATATGAGATCTGTTAAAAGCGGATACGGATCTTTGATTGTTTCCACGTCGAAAGGGGTAATGACCGGTCTTGAGGCCAAAAAGTCAAAATTGGGCGGAGAGATATTATTTGAAATCTGGTAAGGATAGAATGTAAGTATTTCTTAACTACTAATTTATGAGCAAAATAGGAAAAAAACCGATAATAATTCCAGAAGGCATAGCCGTTCAAATTCAGGACGGATTTTTGGAAATAAAAAAAGGAGCTGATTTTCATCAAATCAAGATTTTGCCGTTTATTGAGGCGGAAATCGGTGAAGAGCAAGTTAAAGAAAGCGAAGGCGCTCAGAAAATTTTGAAATTCAAAAAAATATTGAAAACAAAGACGGCTCAAGCTAATTGGGGGACCATGAGGGCCATAGCTCAAAATGCGGTGGATGGTTTAACCACGGGTTTTTCCAAAAATCTTGCAATTGAAGGAATAGGATATCGGGCTAATTTAGAAGGAGAAAACCTTGTTTTAAGTTTAGGATTTTCTCATCCGATTAAATTTACGCCCCCGAAGGGCATAAAAATATTGGTTGAAAAAAATATAATTAAAATTTCCGGATTCGATAAAATGTTGGTTGGGCAAGTGGCGGCGAATATCCGCGCTTTTAAAAAACCGGAGCCCTACAAGGGTAAGGGCATTCGTTATGAAAACGAGATAGTAAGAAGAAAGGCCGTCAAAAAAGCCGTTGGTACAAAATAATTTATGAATCGAGCGAAAAACACAAATAAAAAAGTAGAACGAAGGACTAAAAGAACCAGAAGCAGAATATCAGGGACGGCAAAAAAGCCGCGGCTTTCGGTTTTTCGCAGTAATCGTTTTACTTACGTCCAGCTTATCGATGACGAAAACGGAAAAACACTAGTGAGCGCCTCAACAAAGTCTTTCGGCAAAAAAGAGGCGTCTTTGAAACAGCTTGAACAGGCTGAAATGTTGGGGAAAATACTGGCATCGAAGGCGGTGGAAAAAGGTTTAAAGGAAGCGGTTTTTGACCGAGGAGGTTATAAATACCACGGGAAAATAAAATCAGTCGCCGATGGTGCGCGAGAGGGCGGCTTGAAATTTTAATTTAAATTATTATGCAACACAAAGAAATCTTAAAGAAAAAATCGGATTACAAAGAAAAAGTTTTGGATTTGAGGAGAGTATCAAGAGTTGTTGCTGGAGGAAAAAGGTTCAGCTTTAGAGCCACCGTTGTTATAGGAAATGAAAAAGGTTCTGTCGGTGTGGGCGTTTCCAAAGGGCATGACGTTGCGCAGTCGGTTGATAAAGCCAAATCCGCCGCCAAAAAGAATTTGATCCACATATCGTTAAAAGGAAGAACGATTCCTCATGAAGTTGAGGCAAAGTACAGCGCTGCCAGAGTAAGAATAAAACCGGCAAGGCCCGGACACGGACTTAGAGCGGGAGGCGCAGCCAGAAACGTTTTGCTTTTAGCCGGCGTAAAAGACGCCAGCGCCAAGGCGCTGGGCACGACCAAAAATAAATTAACAAATGCACTAGCCGCGTTGGAGGCACTCCGGCAGATAAAGAAACAATAAAATGCAGCTTCATCAATTACAAACTAAAAATAAATTAAAGAGTAAGAAACGGGTGGGCAGAGGTGGAAAGCGGGGCACGACTTCAGGAAAGGGACAGAAAGGCCAGAAATCCCGCGCCGGCCATAGAATACGCCCGGCAATCAGGGATTTTTTGATGAGAATCCCAAAGCTTCGCGGGTCCAAAAACAAACCGACAAGTTCTAAATTTGTTTCGGTCAATTTGGGCACATTGGAAAAGAAAATAAAAGAGTCTGTAATAGATCGGGAAACTTTGATAAAATATAATATTGTCAAAGGCTCGGAAAAAAATATAATTGTTTTGGGAAGCGGCGATTTAAAACGGGCGCTTGAAATAAAAGGATTGAAAGTTTCACAAGGCGCCAAAAAGAAAATAGAAGAAGCAGGCGGGAAAATAACATGAACTTTTCCAAGTTTTTCCAAGTTTTTAAAATAAAAGATCTTCGCAACAAGGTTCTAACCGTGGCCTTTTTGCTTTTATGCTTTCGGGTTTTGGCGGTTATTCCTATCCCGGGCGTTGATCCAATCGCTTTAAAAAATTTTTTCGGTTCTAACCAGTTATTTAATTTTTTGGGCGTAATGGCTGGCAGCACATTAAGTAATCTTTCAATAGTGATGATGGGGGTGAGCCCTTATATTACCGCCACCATTATCATGCAGCTTCTGACCATGATATTTCCGCGGCTTAAGGAGATGTATTACGAGGAGGGGGCGGTCGGCAGGGCAAAATTCAACCGTCTTTCGCGAATTTTAACGGTTCCTCTCGGCGTGCTTCAGGCATACGGGTTTCTTAATCTGCTTAGCTCTAAAAATGCTGTTCATTTCAACGGACCGTTCGATCTCATTAAAAATGTCATTATTGTGACAGCCGGGTCTGTAATATTAATGTGGATAGGGGAGCTTATTACCGAACAAAAAATCGGAAACGGCGTTTCACTTTTGATTTTCGCGGGTATTGTCAGCGGAATTCCGAGAGTGATTACTTCATTGATAGCGTCTTATAATCCGGAAGTGATCGTTACTTATATCGGGTTCGCGGTTATGGCGATTTTTGTCATTGCCGGCGTTGTTTTGGTTAACGAAGGAGAAAGGAAAATTCCGATTTCTTACGCCAAACAAGTAAGAGGTAATAAAATGTACGGCGGCGTTTCCAGTTATTTGCCGATAAAAGTGAACCAAGCCGGAGTAATTCCGATAATTTTTGCCATTTCCGTGCTTCTTTTCCCGCAATTTATAGCCCAAGTAAGCTCGATTTTTTCAAAAAGCTTTTCACTGAAAATGATTGACTGGGTAAATACCGTTTTTAATAACGTGTATATTCATAGCGCGTTTTACTTCATGTTAGTTGTTATTTTTACGTATTTTTATACCGCCATCACTTTTGATCCCGGCGAGATTTCCAAGAATCTTCAAAGATTTGGCGGATTTATAACGGGCATCCGGCCGGGCGAATCAACCGCTAATTTTCTTTCAAAAGTTACCAGTCGCATTATTCTTTGGGGCGCCATATTTTTGGGATTAATCGCGATATTGCCTAATGTGGTTCAAATTATAACCGGACTTACTTTTTTAACTATCGGCGGCACGGCGATACTGATTGTCGTGGCGGTTGCTTTGGAAACAATAAAGCAAATCGATTCCCAACTGGTAATGCGCGAGTACGAGTAATTTTTGCGAAAATACGAAAATGTACGAAAGTACGAAAAATATTGCAGTTGTGTTTTATGGTCCCCCTGGCTCGGGAAAAGGCACGCAAGCCAAGCTTCTTTCGGACAAGCTTAATTTGTACCTTTTTGATACCGGCGATTTTTTGCGAAAATTTTTCAGCAATCCGAAATTAAAAAATAACAAAGAAATCCAGGCTCAAAAAAAACTTTATAACGAAGGAAAACTTGTTTCAGTAGAGTGGGTTTTGAAAAATGTCAGCCAGAAAGTAAAAGAATTGGCAAAATTAGACCAATCGGTGGTTTTTAGCGGTTCGGCAAGGAGCTTGTTCGAGTCTTTCGGCGATAAAAAATACAAGGGTTTGATTAAAATTTTAGAAGAAATTTTTGGCAAACATAATTTATATTTTTTTTACTTGGATATTTCTGATAAAGAATCAATTCAAAGGAACAGCCGTCGATCAATCTGTCCGACTTGTAAAAACGTACTTTTAGCTTTTGCATCAAATATGAAAAATTGCCCGCTTTGCGGAGATAACATTGAACACCGCAGCGACGATAAAAAAGAGATAATTGTAAAGCGCCTCAAGGAATACAGGCAGATGACCTTTCCTGTTATCAAGGAATTAAAAAAAAGAAAATACAAAGTTATCAAAATTGACGGCACTCCGGCGCCGTACAAAATTTTCAATAAAATTCTCAATTATTTTTAATGGTAAAAATTTACACCTCTGATGAAATTAAAATAATTGCCGAAGGCGGGAAAATCTTAGACATTGTTTTTAGACAGCTTAAGCAAGAAATAAAAATAGGAATTTCTTTAAAATATTTAGACGGTCTCGCTCATAGGCTTGCAAAAGAAAACGGCGCCCAGCCGGCGTTTTTGGGATACAGGCCGGAAGGCGCGCGGAATCCGTATCCTGCCTCTATTTGCGCTTCTTTGAATGATGTTGTGGTGCACGGGCTTCCCGGCGACTACCAATTAAAAGAAGGCGATGTTTTGAAAATCGATTTCGGAGTTAAGCACAAGGGATATTATTCTGACGCGGCGTTTACCGTCGAACTGGGGAAAATTTCGTCTGAAACCAGAAATTTGATACGAGCGACTAAATTTGCCTTGGAAGAAATGATTCGACATGCAAAGGCGGGAAATTATTTGGGTGATTTGGGCTGGGCGGTGGAAAGAGTGGCGAAAAAATTTAACGTCAGAGTTATAAAGGGTTTGACCGGTCACGGCATCGGTAAAGAACTTCATGAAGACCCGAGTGTTTATAATTACGGAGAGAAAGGTAGGGGAATGGAATTGAAGACGGGCATGGTTTTGGCTCTGGAGCCGATGCTCTCAACCGGAAACGGAGAGATAAAACAAAAAGCTGACGACAGCTGGGTAACCGGAGATGGCAAAGACTCCGCACATTTTGAACACACGATAGCGATCACAGAGAAAGGATGCGAGGTGTTGACCCTGTAGTGAATTTTGACTTTATTAAATAGGATTTAATGCCCGCTAAAAGCGGGCAGGAGTCAAAATCTACTACGGGGTTGACAATTTAGTAAAATCATGCTTATATTGAAACAGGACTTATTACGATAAAATACGAAAGGCGAAAGCCGGAAGGGAAGAAGAAATGTTTGAGATTCTCTTGGCAGCGATCGGTGTTGTGGTCGATGTAATCGCTATTCCTACGGCGTTGGTTGTGAACTTGGTCAATCATCAGGAGGCGATGAATATTCTTTTTTGGTCGCACGATGTCAAGGAATGGCTGAGGATACACAAGCCCGATCCTCCGAACATTCTTTTGGTGGTAGCGGGGTTTGCGGCATCTTGTGTCGCGGCCACCGTTATTTGGTCGGCGTGGCATCTCCCCAGCCCGTTGTATGTCACTATCGGCGACAGAATCGGTTTTTCGCTGGCCGGAGGGTTCGTGTATCTTTCCGGATTGGCGCTGTATTTAGTCGGTATTCGAAAGTATTTTCGAAAGGAGAAGCGGGGCGTTTAGCGCCCCTTTTTTATTGTCCGGATAGTAGAAATTGACAGGCTTCACTACTAATAGTAGATTGGTTGAATTTCACTACCGGGCTAGCGTTTTAAAATTATGTATAATATAATATAATTAATTACTCATCAAAAATTAATATGAAAAACTCCTATCTTTCCGTAATTATCCCGGCTTATAATGAGGCAAAAAGACTGCCTTTAACTTTAATAGACGTAAATAAGCATCTTTTGGAAGCGGACTTTGATTATGAAATAATAATTGTCGATAATAATTCCAAAGACGCCACTTTAGAAGTTGCTGAACGATTCACTCACTTGATAAAAAATTTGAAAGTGATAGAGTGTACCATTCAAGGAAAAGGCGCGGCAGTAAAAGCCGGGATGCTTGAGGCAAGAGGAGAATATAGGTTGTTTATGGACGCGGATAATTCCGTATCAGTTGACCAAGGTATCGGCGCTATACGATATTTCAAGGAAGGCTACGGAGTTGTCATAGGTTCGCGCGACGTAGGCGGCGCTAAAAACGACCAGCAGTGGTACAGACAAATTGCCGGTAATATTGGAAATCTAATAATCCAAGTTTTGCTTTTGCCGAGATTATGGGATACGCAGTGCCCGATGAAAATATTTTCCGCCGAGGCGGCGGAAAAAGTTTTCCCGCTTATGAAAATAAATAAATGGGGATTTGATGTGGAAGTGCTGGCGCTGGCTAAAAAATTCGGATATAAAATCAAAGAAGTTCCCGCGGTTTTTATAAATGACCCGAACTCGAGAGTAAAAGCTTCCGCTTATATCAAAACATTTTTAGAAGTTCTCAAAATCAGGCTGTGGCTGTGGTTCGGGGGATATAAAATTAATAAATAATTTCGAAAGAAATATTTTAAAATAAAAACCTCGTTTTAACGAAGGAAGAAATTTATTATTATGACGCATTATTTGTCTAAGGAAGGCCTTGAAGAATTGAAAGCGGAATTAATCCGACTTAAAAAAGACGAAACTTTTGAAATTGCCGAGAGATTAAAAAAAGCCAAAGAATTTGGCGATCTTTCGGAAAACTCCGAATATTCGGAAGCCAAAGAAGCGCAAGCCAAACTGGAGGCGCGCATGTTTGAATTGGAAGAAGTAATAAGAAACGCCGAGATAATAAAAAAATCTCCGGGTAAGAAAAATATGGTTCATATCGGTTCGACAATAACCGTTTCTAAAAACGGCGACGCCGTAAAATATACCATCGTCGGTTCAATGGAGGCTAAGCCCGAAGCGAATCTTATTTCCAACGAATCGCCTTTAGGAAGATCTTTTTTGGATAAAAAAATCGGAGAAGTTGTGGAGACAATTTTGCCCAATGGAAAAGTTTTTAAATACAAGATAATCGAAATCGAGTAATCTTAAAGGCCCAATTTATAAAAATTATGTTTTGGGCGGATAAAATAGTTGAGCGGATAAAAAATGAATATAAGGATAAAATCGCCAAAGAAGAGGCGATTATTATTCGGGACGAAAAAACCGCCTCCGGAAGAATACACGTGGGGTCTTTAAGAGGCGTTGTAATACACGGAATAATTTCCGAGGTTTTGAATGAGCAGAATATTAAAAATAAATTTCTTTATGAAATAAATGATTTTGATCCGATGGACGGATTGCCGGTATATTTGGACAGGGAAACATTTTTGCCTCACATGGGTAAACCGCTTTGTGATATTCCTTCGCCTGATGCGGGAGCCAAAAATTATGCGGAGTATTTCGGAGAGGATTTCGTTAGCGTCATAAAATCTTTGGGTTTTTCTCCGAAAATTTATTTATCCAGCGATTTATACAGAAAGGGGAAATATAACGAAGCGATTAAAATCGTTTTGGAGAACGCGGATAAAATTAGGGAGATTTATAAAAGAATTTCGGGCGCCAAAAAAGACGAAAATTGGCTGCCGGTAAATATTATTTGCCAAAATTGCGGCAAAATCGGAACAACTAGAGCGATTTCTTTCGACGGCAAGGAAGTGGAATATGTTTGCGAAGAAAATTACGTCGAATGGGCAAGGGGTTGCGGCCACAACGGGAAAATATCTCCTTTTGACGGAAACGCCAAGCTTCCTTGGAAGGTGGAGTGGGCGGCTAAATTTTCGGTTTTGGATGTCGATGTGGAGGGAGCCGGAAAAGATCACTCGACAAAGGGAGGGGCGCGAGAGGTGGCCGACGTTATCAGCAAAGAAGTTTTCAAACGAAAGCCGCCTTTTGATGTCCAATACGAATTTTTCCAGGTTGGCGGAAGAAAAATGTCTTCGTCAAAAGGAGCAGGTTCGTCGGCAAAGGAAATAGCCGAACTGCTTCCGCCGGAATTGGCGCGATTTCTTTTTTTGTATAAGGAGCCGCGCCAGGTTATTGATTTTGTTCCTGACGGGGATACGATACCCGTTCTTTACGACACTTATGATAAAATGGCGGAAGACTATTTTAAAGACAGCAAAGGGGATTATAAAAGGATTTTTTATTTAAGCCATACGCCTAGGCAGCGCGAGGAAATACTAGAAAGATTTTTACCCAGATTTTCGCAAGTTGTTTTTTTGGCGCAAATGCCGCATATCAATATCAGTAAAGAAATCGGAAAAATCAAAGGTGAAAAATTGTCTAGCGAAGACGAAAACGAAGTAGAATATAGGGTTAGATATGCCTTAAAATGGCTTTCGGTTTACGCGCCGGAAGATTATAAATTTAATCTTCAAGAAAATGACATTCCTTCTAAGGCGAAAGAACTAAGCGAAAAACAGAAACAAGCTTTAAAAATAATTCTTGATTATATAAGCTCAAAAGATATTTTAGACGGTCAAGATCTCCATAGTAAACTTCACGATATAAAAACCGAATTAGACATTGAACCGGAAAAGCTTTTCAGCGCGATTTACATAAGTTTTTTAGGCAGAGTCAGCGGCCCGAAAGCGGGATGGTTTTTGAGCGTTTTAGATAAAAAGTTTTTGGAAAATAGACTAAAGGAAGTAATTAGCCAATAGTAAGGGAATTAATTAAATTAAACTAGTGGCTAAATTTTATGACACTAACCGAACAAATTAAAGATAAGCTCGATATTGCCGATTTTATCGGTTCGTATGTCCAGCTAAAACCAGCCGGGAAAAACCTAAAAGGGGCATGTCCTTTTCATAAGGAAAAAACCCCTTCTTTTATGGTTTCTCCCGACAGGCAGATGTGGCATTGCTTCGGTTCGTGCAGCGAGGGCGGAGATATTATCAAATTTTTGATGAAGTATGAAAATATCGAATTTCCCGAGGCGCTTAAAGTTTTGGCGGAGAAAGCCGGAATTGAAATAAAACGCGCGAGCCCCATGGAGCAAAAGCAATTCGGGATTTTGTATGACATCAACGAGGCCTCCAAACAATTTTTTAAAAGCGTTCTTTTGGGCAGTCGCGAAGCGCAGGAATATTTGAATTCGCGAAAATTAAAAAAAGAAACCATAGATGAATTTGAGATTGGTTTCGCGCCGACTAATTCCGATGAGCTCACGCTTTATTTGGTTAATCTCGGTTATGACATAAAAGACATTGAAAGGGCGGGGATGAATTTTAAAAGCGATCGAGGCGGATATTTCGACAGGTTCAGAGGCAGAATAATGTTTCCCATAGACAATCATTTTGGTAAAACCGTCGGTTTCAGCGGCAGAATTTTGCCGAAATACGATAACGGCGATATGGGCAAGTATGTAAATAGCCCGGAAACGCTCATATATAATAAATCGAAAATTCTTTACGGATTAAGTAAATCCAAAAATTTTATCCGTGAAGAAAGCCGGGCGGTTTTGGTTGAGGGACAGATGGATTTTTTAATGCTTTGGCAGGATGATGTAAAAAATATTGTGGCCACTTCTGGAACGGCTTTGACCGGAGAGCATTTAAAAGCTTTGCGGAAGCAGACGGACAAATTGATTTTTTGCTTCGACAATGACGAAGCCGGAATAAAAGCCGCCGAAAGAAGCATTGAACTGGCGAACCAAACCGACTTTAGCGTCAGCGTTTTGGCTCTAAAAGATTATAAAGACCCTGCCGAAGCGGTGGAGAAAAATTCGGGTTTGTTTAAAAAACTTTTAGAGAACGCCAAACCGGTTTTTGAGTTTTATTTCGAAGAATATCTGCCTCCTTTAAATAACGGCGATTTTTCTGAACTTAAAAAAAACATCCGTCTTGTTTTGTCTAAAATAAAAAATATTTCCAGTCCGGTTGAAAAATTCCATTGGCTCAAGGAATTAGCCGATCGGACAAAGATGGACGAAAAGGCCTTAACGGAGGAAATGGAAAAATTAGCCAACCCGCTTTCTAAGAAAACCGCGGGAACGGTTCAAGGTGAAGCTTTTTCTAAAAAAGACCGTTTAGAGCTTATAGCAGACAGAATTATCAGTATGGCGATGGCTCAAGAGCCTATGTTTGTAAAGATAAGCGATTATCTTGAATATTTGCCCAAAGAGCACCGGTTAATTTATGAGCATTTAAAGAATAAGACTCAAATGGATGACCCGGAACTTGTAAAAATGTTGGATTCTTTATCGCTTAGGTCGGGATTTGAAAGTGAACTTTTTGAAAACAATCTTGATAAAATAAGCAATGAATTTGAGGCTTTACTACTTAATTTAAAGGCCGAATATTTAAAAAAAGAGAGGGAGAGTTTGATGTTAATGATCAACGAAGCCGAAAAAACCGGCGACGGAGAAAAACTGGGCAGTCTTCTAAAAAAATTTGACGAATTATCAAAAATAATACAAAATGTATAAAATGAAAAAAAAGCCCTCAAAAAAGCGAATTTCTTCAAAAAAAACCACTTCAAAAAAGCCCAAAATTAAAAAAAGAAAGTTTTCAGCTCGAAGACCTAAAAAAGAAAAAAGGGCCAAAAAGGCCTTAATTTCTCATAGTAAAAAAACTTCCAAAGCAAAAGCGGCTGTTTCAAGCGAAAACGAAGTTCTTATAGGTGAAATTATAAAAAGAGGAAGAAGCCGGGGGTTTATAACCGACGCGGAAATTTTATATTATTTTCCGAATATCGAAGAAGATATTTCTTTGTTGGAGGAAATTTATGACCGTCTGGCGAAAAGTGACATAAAAGTTATTGAAACTTCGGCTTTAATTCCGGCTGCTGCCGAGGAAATCACGAAAAAAGAATTAGAGGAAGCGACTATTATCAACGAAACTTCGGAAATGCCGGACTCGGTGCAATTGTATTTGAAAGAAATCGGCAGAACGCCGCTTTTAACGGCGATAGAAGAAAGGGAAATAGCTAAACGGGTTTCCAGGGGCGACGAAGAAGCCCGAAGAAAATTGATTCAAGCCAACCTTCGGTTAGTTGTTTCAATTGCGAAAAAATACGCTTACCGCACGCATCAACTGAGCATTTTGGATTTAATTCAAGAGGGCAATATCGGGCTTTCGAAAGCGGTGGAAAAATTCGATTATAGAAAAGGATTTAAATTTTCCACTTACGCCAGCTGGTGGATAAGGCAGGCGATAACTCGGGCTTTAGCGGATCAGGCGCGAACTGTCAGAATTCCGGTTCATATGATAGAAACGATCTCTAAATTCACCCAGACGAAAAGGCGTTTAATGCAGGAATTAGGGAGGGAACCGCTTCCGGAAGAAATTGCCATTGAAATGGGCACTATGGTTGAAAAAATATATTATCTTCAAAAAATTTCCCAGGAAATCGTATCGCTAGAAACGCCTTTGGGCGACGACGAAGATTCGACCTTGTCGGAGCTTATAAAAGACGAAAAAAATCTTTCTCCTTCACAGATAGCGGACTTGTCTTTGCTTAAGGAAAAAGTCAGGGCGATTTTGGTGGATTTGACGCCAAGAGAGCAAGAGATTTTGAAATTGAGGTTCGGTTTGGACGACGGCGTTACCCACACATTGGAAGAAGTAGGGAAAAAATTCGGTGTTACCAGAGAACGCATCAGGCAAATCGAAGCCAAAGCGCTTTTGAAAATGAAAGCTCATCACAGGTCGAAGGAACTGGAAGAATACTAAAAAGTAATCTCGAATAATACAAATTTAATTTAAATAATGCGAATGTCAATAAAGGATTTTAATTTATTAGCATTATTTGCCAATCATTCGCATTATTAGTGAATATTCTATGCAATCAGAAGAACTGCGAAAATCTTTTCTGGATTTTTTTAAATCAAAAGGGCACGCGATTATTCCGTCCTCGTCTTTAATACCCGATGATCCGTCGGTTCTTTTAACGACCGCCGGAATGCAGCAATTTAAAAAGTATTACACCGGCGAACTCGACGCGATGAGCGATTTTAAATCTCAAAGAACCGCATCGTGCCAGAAAAGCTTTAGGACCAGTGACATAGAAGAGGTTGGCGATAAAACGCATTTAACCTTTTTTGAGATGCTCGGCAATTTTTCTTTCGGCCCGGTGGGAAACGACAAGCCGGATGATTTGGGAACGGACGGTTATTTTAAAAGATCGTCCATTCATTGGGCGTACGAATATATAATTAAAGTTTTAGGGATCGGACTGGACAGAATTTGCGTGACTGTTTTTGAGGGGAACGACGAGGTTCCTTTTGACGAAGAGTCATATAAAATTTGGCATGAAGAAATTAAACTGCCCAAAGAAAAAATTGTGATGGGCAACCGTGCGGATAATTTTTGGGGACCGACCGGAGATTCGGGCCCGTGCGGGCCGACAACGGAGATTTACGTTGATGGCGTGGAAGTTTGGAACGTTGTTTTTAACGAATATTTTCAGGAAAAAGGAGGGAAATTAAGAAAAGTTGAAAATCCGGGCGTTGACACCGGAATGGGTTTTGAGAGGTTGCTTTCGGTTTTGCAAGCAAAGGAAAGTGTTTTTGAAACCGATGTTTTTGAGGGTCTTGTTTCTAAAATAAAAGAATTGGCTCCGTCTTTGGAAAATAAAGAAAATATTATCAGAGTTTTCGCCGACCATTTGAGAGGAGCGATATTTTTAATAGCCGATGGCATAAGACCCTCAAATAAAGAAGCGGGATATGTTTTGAGGCGGCTGATACGTCGGTTGTTGGCTTATGAAGTTAAATACGACATTCACGCCAATTTTTTCTCCGAAGCGATAAGGATGATCAGGGATAAATTTGTTGAGATATACCCGGAACTGAAAGATGATAAAAATATTTTAAGCGTTTTGGAAGACGAACGAATTAAATACCAAGAAGCAATAAGTTTGGGCACTAAGGAAATAGAAAGGCTTAACGCGGCGGGCGAAAAAATTACCGGAGCCTCAGCGTTCAACTTATATCAAACATTCAGCATTTCTCCGGAAATTACTTTGGAATTGGCGAAAAATGTCGATAAAGAAAATTTTCAAAAAGAATTTAACGAGGAAATCAAAAAACATCAAGAAATTTCGCGAGCCGGAGTCGAGAAAAAATTCGGCGGACACGGTTTAGTTTTAGATACGGGCGAGCTTAAAGCGGGAAGCGAAGAAGAAATGCAAAAAGTTATCCGGTTACACACCGCCACTCATTTGCTTCATCAGGCGCTCCATGATGTTTTAGGTGATGAGGTTGACCAGCGCGGCAGCGATATTAATTCCCAGCGGGCGCGCTTTGATTTTATTTTTAATAGAAAACTTACTGCTGACGAAATTAAAAAAGTTGAAGAAATAGTGAATGAGAAAATAACTCAAAAAATGCCTGTTCGTTTTAAAGAAATGCCTAAAGAGGAGGCGGAAAAAACCGGTGCGCGTAAATTTTTCAAGGGTAATTACCCGCCAACGGTAAAAGTGTATTATATTGGAAGTGGGGACGATATTTCGAAATCGTATTCTAAAGAGTTTTGCGGCGGACCTCACGTAGAAAATATTTCGGAGATCGGGAAGTTTACAATTATTAAAGAAGAGGCAAGTTCGGCCGGAGTCCGCCGGATAAGGGTAATAATTAGCGATTAGCCGCCGATAGAATAAAAGAAGGAAGAATATGAAAATACTGGATTTTTTAAAAAAACTTTTCGTTTTCCGGTTTTTCGATAAACTTGAGGATAAAATTAGGAGAAAATTAAGCCACCACCCGGTTGTTTACGCGATGATCGGAAGCGTGGGTATAATTCTGTTATGGAGAGGTATCTGGATAATGGCGGATGATTATAATATGAGCGGGCTGGTGTCCGTTGTTTTGGGGACGGCTATTTTGCTGGCAACCGGTCTTTTCGTATCATTTTTTGTAGGCGACCGCGTAATAATTAGCGGAATTAAAGAAGAAAAAAGAATAGACGAAAAAACCGAAGAGGAGATAAAGAAGGAGTCCGAGGAAATAAAGGAGATAAAAACGGAACTTAAGGAGATAGAAAAAGACCTAGAGGAAATTAAAAGAAAATAGAGGCTTTTTATATTAAACAATTTTTTAAAATAATCGGCAATAAAAGCCGAAGTTTATCGTCTTTATTATGAGCGATGTAAAACGGTTTAGAAACAATGATTTGGAGAGGCAATTTCTGGACGCCTATGACCAGTACGCGGAAGCGATTTTAAGGCACGCCTATCTTAGAGTGGACAGTCGGGCCATAGCCCAGGATTTGACTTCGGAGACTTTTGTCAAAACATGGCAGTTTGTTGCCGGTGGCGGAGAGGTAAAAAATTTTAAAAGTTTTTTGTACAGAGTTTGCAACAATCTTATAATTGATTATTACAGAAGCAAGGCTAAAACCAACGTATCTTTGGAAGACGTCGCTGAACAGTCCGAGCCGGTTCAGGAGGCGCCATACAAAGATATTGATATGGGCATTGCCTTTGAATCTATAAAAAAACATTTAGATTCCTTGCCGCACGATTACAAACAAATTTTAATCCACCGGTATATTGACGAGTTGGATATCGTGGAAATAAAAGAAATTACCGGAAAATCAATGACAAATATTTATACTATAATCCATCGAGGATTAAAGATGCTAAGAAAAAAAGCGGAAAATGAACAAAAAAATTAAACCTAAATTAATATTGAAAGAATTGAAACAACTTCCTTCTGACGGAGAATTTTTGAAGTCCTTGCGTGAAGGGCTGGTTAATTATATTAAAATTAATCCGGCAGCGGCTTACGAAGCAGAATCTTTTGAAAGAGCACCGTTTAAAATGAAAATAGCTCCTATAGCGCTTATCGGAATAATTGCGGTTTTATCCGGAGCGGGAACGGTTGCCGCGTCTCAAAACAGTTTACCGGGAGAGGCGTTGTACAATATCAAATTATTAAGCGAGAAAGCGCGAGTCGCGGTTGCTTTGAATCCTAAGACTAAGGCTGATTTGCAACTTACGTTGGTTCAAAAAAGAATAAATGAAGCGAAGGAATTTCTTGAAAAAGCAAAAATGGAGCAAACGGCTCGTGAGCAACAAGAGTCTGATTTAAACGTAGCTATTAATAATTTTAATGAGAACGTCACCGGAGTTTACGGCTGGGCTGATAATTTGAAAAAAGGAGGAAATTTTGAGGACGCGATTCAAGTAAATTCCGACTTAAAAACCGCCGCCAGCGTTTATCAGCAGATTTTGGAGCAGAATCTTGACGGCGATATTTATGAAAAAACCAGCGAAATAAACGAGAGTATGGCCACGGTTGATGAATGGAAAAATAAAACAAAAAATGAAATAGAGGATATCGATCAAAAAGAATCTTCGGGGGCTAAATCAGCCGGTTTTGAAAATAGCGCCCAAAACAAGATAAACGCCGCTTCTAAAAAGGTTGAAACAATTGAGAAAATAATTCAAAAAAAGAAAAATAATTTAGATTCCCAAGCTCGGCAATTATCCCAGCAAAAATTGAAAGACACCAAACAAATTTTAGAAAATGCTCAAAGCGATTATAATAGCGGCGACTTTGAAAACGCTTTTGAAAAAGCGCAGAGTGTGGTTAAGTCTCTTTCGGGCGCAAAAGCGCTTCTTGAAATTTTTCCGGAAATTAACTCCGACAGTTTAAAAAATTTCTGGGATGAAGACAAAAACGGCAATGAATCGAAAAAACCGGAACTTAAAAAACAAGAATCTAAAAAAACAAAAGATCCCGAAAAAAAAGAAGAAACAAAACCGCAAGAAAATAATCGTGAAGAAGGGGATTAATTTACTCGCTTTTTAATTCGCGCATTTTGTATTTTATTTCTTCGGATAAACCGCGAAGATAAGATATTTCGGTATTTACTCTGTGAAGGTTGTCAAAAATGACAGAGCCGCGGCCAACACGCTCGCCTCTGTCTTTTTCGGCAATGGCAAGGTTATAATCTATTTCCAATTTCTCGGCAATTTTTTCGAGGTCTTTTATTCGTTCTTCCAGTTCTTTCGATTGCCTTTCTAAATCTTTTAAGTCTTTTATTTGGAGATTTTTTTCAAGGGAAAAAAATTCGGTAAATTTCCCAGGCTGGGGATGGGTTTTGGCCGGTTTAACTTTCCTTACGGCTTCGCCGGCCTTTTTAAAGTCAATGATATTGTCTAAATTTTCAGATTTTTTAAAAGTTTCCATAATTAGATTTTAACAGAAAAAATATTTTAAAAAAGCCGCCTTGCCCAACAAAGGGTTTGGCGGTGAGTCTAGAACAGCTTGAGCTCTGTGTTTACTGATAATCAGGGCACAGAGACCGCGTTATGCCACTGCGCCCGTTTTGTGGAGCTTTTCCGCGCATGAGTCGCAAATCTGGCCCACGCCTTCTACGAAGTTCCAGCGTAAGTGAATCGGCGTGTTCTTGGTATATTGGGTTGCTTTCCAGCAGATGACGCAGGGATCTTTTTCTTTTTTCTCCATTTTGTTTACCCTCCCCTTGATTTTGTAGTATCGTCTGGCAAAAAATCAATTGATTGCGCTTTTTTTATGATATCAGAAAAACAAAGGATTGTCAAAAATAAAGAACCCTGTCGGGTTCTTTATTTTTGCTCCGGCGGTAGGATTCGAACCTACAACCTTATCCTTAACAGGGATCTGCTCTACCATTGAGCTACGCCGGAATCATCCTTCGCGTAAAGCTACGGAAGGATACATATTCAATTTTTACAAAAATAGTGTAGCAAAAAAGGGGAGGTTTTGCAATAAGGTTACTTTTGATTTCTCGCGTAGATTTGTATTTGTGTAGAGTGGTGACAGAGTAGGTGGTATAAAAGTAGGTGGTATAAAAAGGTCGCCTGCCTGTCGGCAGACAGGAAAATAACATAAAAACTCGATATGAAAAAAACAATAATTCTTTCAATCGCGGTTGTTTTGGGTGTTTTTGCCTTTGTTTTTAGCCAGACTGCTTTGGCTGACAAACCCGTGAGTTTTGACGTGCAGGGAAATGAGGTTGGCTGGTCGCAAACCAGTTGCGCAAACATTCAGTCAGGAACGATTGTTGATTCTGCCGGAAATCCCGTTGTTATGGGATACGACCAGTTCGGCTACAACTACCAGGCGCATATGTTTAACGGAACATATGACAGCTCTGATAGAAATTTAGACGGCAAATACTGGGGAGGTACAGGAGATTTTTTTGACGATAAGTTAATGATGAAATGGAGCGATGCCTGGCTTGCGAATGTTGATTGTAATGGCGATGGCAAGTTAGATCGGGGGTTGGTTGATGGAGTGGTTGGAGGAACAAGCCTTGGCTGGCTCACAAACCATGTTGAGGGAGATTATACTGACGCTTCTGGCGTTGTTCAGCACTACACTGATTTTGTGAAAATTGCTTGGACTGGACCAGGCAGCCCTCTATGGGGACAGTACACGATTATAGAAGAGGTGTGGAATGACCCAGCTGCAGGATACAACGGTTTGTACAGCAAAATTGGAGCGCCCGGTTTTGGATTAAATGACCAGTGGACAACACAGTAGAAATTTGTAGACAAGAAATACACAAAAAACCGCCTTTTGGGTGGTTTTTTGTTATTTGAGCAGGTCAGGGGTTTGGAGTATAATTTTGGTATCTTAAACATTGCTTTGTATGAAGATAATATTTTTGAATGTCTGGAACGGAAAAATTCAGGAGGGTATAACTAAATTTATAAAAGAACAATCACAAGATACGGATATTTTTTGTTTTCAAGAGGCCTACGATGAATTTAAGGAGCTCTTTAGAGATGTTTTTACAAATCATAAAAAAATTTCGGCGTATAAGTTTGTTGTTAAAGATGACGATTTTCCTCAAGCGACGTATGTGGGTAAAAACATAAATATCTTATCCTCCGAAATATTATTTGAAGGGCAGAAAGATTGTGGGTTGGGAATATATTTGCGTGTTGAATTTAATAATAAATACCCCGTTCATATTTGTAATTTTCATGGATTATCTAAGCCGGGAGATAAGCTGGATAATTTAAACAGGTTAAATCAGTCGCAGAAGCTAATAGATTTTTTTAAAGAAAAAAAGGGTTTAAAAATTATAGGAGGGGATTTTAATTTGCTGCCGGAAACAAAAAGTTTGCGAATGTTTGAGGAAAATGGATATAGAGATTTAATCAAAGAATTCAAAGTTTTAAGCACGCGCAATCATTTTGCCTGGGATATGTATCCGGATAACCCGCAATATTATTCTGACTACGTTTTTGTAAGTCCAAACGTGAAAGTCAAAGAATTTTCAGTGCCTGATATTGAAATTTCAGATCACTTGCCGATGATTTTAGAGATGGTGATATAAAATATGAGAAATCTCTTATGCCGTTTTGAGTAATCCAGGTGTTTTTTGTGATTTGAGGGGTTTGGGGTATAATTTTGGTATCGGAAAGTGGGAAGGACTGATTGAAGGAAATAAAATTTATATCCATGACTATTAAGGAACTTAAGAAAAAACTTCAAGTTATAAAAAATAAAGGGTTTATTAAAACTCACAGAGCTAATGATACTGGCATTGGTAAAACCCTTGAAGACTTGTTAAAAATTAAGGAAAACAATCTACGTCTTCCCGATGCGGGGAATATAGAGTTAAAAGCAAAGAGAATAGATTCGGGAAGTATGCTAACTATTGCAACAAAATCACCTTTGCCCAGAGGAATAAACAAAATTTTATTTGAAAAATATAAATATTTAGATAAGGAAAATCATTATAATTTACACTCGACAGTTTTGGGTTCGAGGCCAAACCGGCAAAGCTTTCAATCAGTTATTTCTGGTGATAAGCTGATGTTAAAAAATAAGTATAAAGTAAAGGCATATTGGCCAATGTCAGTTTTTGACGATGTTTTAAAAAGTAAATCAAACAAAATCCTTCTTGTTTTTGCCGAGACAAGAGGTGAGAGAAAAACAGCTAATGAAAAGTTTAATTACTCTGAAGCCTACTTATTATCTGGTCTAAACGTAAATAAATTTAAAACTGCGATTAGTAAAGATAAATTGAAAATTGACATAAGAATTGGCGTATATAGAAGCGGTCATAATAAAGGACGTTATCATGATCACGGAACAGCTTTTAGGATCGATAAGCGAGATTTTCTGAAGCTTTTCGATAAATATAAAAAGATTATCTAGTCTTTTTTAAAATAACAATACTCTCTTTGGTCATTGTTTCCTCAAGTTCACCTGCAATATTGGTGGGAGAGTTTTTAATGGGCATTCTTTTCCCCGGGATATTTCTGATAAGAATATCTTCACATGTAAAGCCAATTTTTTCTGCAAGTTCAGCAATAATAAAATCTGTCGGTATTCTCACCTGTTTTACCATACGATTTCCTATAACTAAACAAAAATATTTATTTGGCTTCAATATTCTGTAGGCTCTAATCAAACAATCATTAAGCCCGACATAAAAACTCAAGACATCTTTAGCTCTTTTCTCGTCTTTTCTGGCTATTTTTTTAAGAGATCCATTTAAATAATTTGAGGTTAGGGGATTTTTCAAAGTCTTTGTTGCTTTGCCTCCTAAAAGTTCATTATCAACTCTAGAAGCAATATCTGGATCGGCGAAAATATCAATCCATTGAGCAGATAATCTTGAAAATTGGCCGTAAGCAACTGTTGTTTTACTATCCCCATATGGGGGCGAAGTTATAATACAATCAATAGAATTTTCTTTTATCCCATTATCTTGTGAGGAATCGCCATAAATAATTTTTGTCCAAGTTTTTTTATCAACATCTTTATAGTATTGCTCTGCTCCTTTTAAGTTAGTCTCGGTCCGTTTTTTAAATATTTCTAAAACATTAGGATTATAATCCTCAAGCTTTTTTTCTTTTATCCTGACTAATTTAAATTCCCCGTTTTTTGAATTTGACACCCTCCTCGCCGTTTCACTAAAAGAGACCAAAAAAAAGTTTTTAACATTTTTGTTTTTGATTTCTTTTATGGATTTTTTTATCTTTGACAATTCAATAATAGTTTTTTCTTTAAACCAAAAATCAAGATTATAAAATTCGGGCCTCTCAGTCTCTTGTCTCTTAATTTTTTCAATTCTATTTAAGAGTTTCAAATATTCTTTATAAAGGATTTTAGGATCAATTATAGCTGTTTTAGTTTTGGCTAAGAAAATAGCTAGCGGATTTAAGTCTATTCCAAGTGAATTCCGGCTAAGTAATCTACTTTCTATTAAAGCAGTTCCAGAACCACAAAATATATCGCAGACCGTATCGCCTTTTTTGCTGTAAGTTAAAATTAATCGTTTTGCAACTTGGGGAATAAACATTGCGGGATAGGTGTGAAAGCCATGAGTATAAGGCTTAGTTTTAGCGCCAATAAAGTCCCAAGAATAGTCAATTCTCCTTTGTAATTTTTGATCGGAAAATCTTTCTCGCTCAACTTCTTTTTCGAGATTTCTTATAATTTTGACAACAATTCCTCGTATTTCTACTTCTTTTGTGTAAATAGGGAAAAGTGTCGGGTTGGCGGGTTGTAATCTAAAACTATCCTTCTCTCTATATATTCTTTTTAATGTTGCTTCATTGTCATTTATTATTGCGACAATTGTTTGACCATCATCTGCGATATTCTGCTGCCTTATAACAACGATATCTCCGTCGTAGATTCCATCGTCAATCATGCTATTTCCTTGGACTCGCAATGCATAATGGTTTCCAAATTTTCCAATATCATTTTTAGTGACAGCAATCGTTTCTGGTATTTCAATTGCTTCGATTGGTTGGCCAGCGGCGATTGTGCCAAGAAGGGGGATTTGAATTAATTTTGACGATTTTCGGATTTCAATCCCGCGGGGTTGGTTGTCGGCTTTGTTCAAATAGCCCTCTTCTTCAAGTTTTTTAATATGAAAATAAGCGGTAGAAACTGAAGCGAGTTTAAATCGTTTACATATTTCCTCTAAGGAGGGGGAGTAACCTTTTTTATTACGGTATTCCTTTATAAAGTCTAGAATGTTTTTTCGCTTTTTTGTCAACATATTATTAACATTTAAAAATTGATTTTCTATTTATTTTCTATTATTATAGTCGCTATAGCAAGAAAGCCAAAATGAGTTATCCACAAAGACAAATTTTTTAAAGGTCGAATTAATTGAAATAAAATTTTAAAATGGCTATTTCAGCAGAAACTAAAAAAAATTTATACAGCCGTGCCGGAGGGAGATGTGAGTGTAAAATGAGTGTGTGTGACCACAGCGGTAGATGTACCAGATCTTTATCCGCTGGATATTGGGACGCGCATCATAAAAATGCAAGTGGTCCTGATACCCCAGGAAATCTCATAGCAATGTGTGCTACGTGTCACAAAAATACTTATACATATGGCAGGTCATAGGGTGCTTGGAAAACGTGGCAAAGTAGTAGAGTTTGACTGACCTGAGAAACGACAGAAATTTAGAATTTATCCGTAATTACTTGGTTGGGATAACGCACGAAAGTCACACCTTCTACAAAAATACCCCGCACGGGGTATTTTTGTTAGTTTGTTGAAAATAAGGAATTTTTAGGTATAGTAAGGACATGAATTTTCTAGAACAGGTTTTTAATTTATATTCATTTTTAATTTTTATAGTGCCAGGGTTCATAACTCTCTGGGCTTTTTCACGTTTTAATAAGTCAAAAAAACTAAATGTTTTGGAATTATTAATTCTATGTTTTTTTTGGGGACTGGTGGTGTTAGTAATATTTGAATTTCTTGTGAATGAGAAGGATAAAATAAATTCCTTACTCTCAAATCCTTTTGCGGCTTGTCTAGTTTTATCATTAATTGGGGGAGGCATAGGTTTTTTAGGGGCTGAAATATCTATGATAATTAATGATAAAATTTTACTGAAGTATTTAAGTGAATATTTTAAAGAGAAATTTAAAAAAATAATTATAAAAAGGAAAATGAAAAAATGAAAAAAATCTTTGCAGAAATGGGTTTTGGGAATGAAACCTTTTTCGATTGAAAATGCTATAATATTCTTATGAAAACTTACTCCGTTATTGTTACGGTGGTGGCGGGTGTGGCGATAATAGCCGTAGGATATTTATTTTTTTCGGGAAACAGCGGGGATTTGCGCCAGCAGGTTGAAGCTTTGCAAAAGGAAAAAGCGAGCTTGGAAGGCCAGCTGAATTGGACCAGCGGGCAACTGGACAAAATAAGTAAAACCGTGGGTGTTTTAAAATCCGTGAACGAATCTTTTATGATTCCAGGCGATTTGAAAGTTCTCGCTGTCGGTTCCAAGGAAGCGGCGGAGGTCGGACAAAAAATAAATGAGATAGCCGATAAAACAGACAGAATGATGGCGGAAAGCGACTGGAACAATTTTAAAAGTTCGCTTAGGTTAAATTCGTTATTTAAGCTTTATAGGGATTTGGCGGATAATTTGGAGCGAGTGCTGGAACAACAGGCAAGCGTTCAGCCGCAATAAAAAACGAATATATTAAAGAATAAAATGAATAAAAAACTTCTTTACGCGGCGATAGTTGTTCTTTTGGCAATTATTGCCGGAGGCGGAACTTATTTCTTTTTAAACAAAGCCGGCACAAAAACAGAGGCGCCGCCAACCGGCGGATCAAATTTAACCGCAAATCAATCGCTTTCCGAACAGCCGGATAGGGCGAAATTTAACGAATATTTTTCGGATCTGTATCTTGCCGAAGTTCCAACCGGCAAACCGGTTGAGGGCCAGCCGCCGGTTATAAATAAAAAAACCGTTTTTAATTTCGGCGAATCAATTTGTATCGGCGGAGGAGTGAAAAAAACAGTTCCGGCAAGTTCTTATGCTGAGGCGGTGTACGACGTTGCTTCAAAAACTTTTACCATTCAAAAGCGGGCTTCTGACAGGCCTTTGGCAATAGGAGGATTTTTGGGGTGCGAAGATCTGTTTGTCGGACAGAATCAATCGCTCCCGCGAAAAACCTATGAATTTAAAATTTATCTTGACGGCATTTTAGCGGCGGTTTTGCCGTTTGAGGTAAAATAAATTAAAAAATATAAAAAATGAAAAAAACTATCATAACGGCGGTTTTAATGGTTTTCACCTTTACGATGTTTGTTCCCGCTTACGCGGCCGAAGGATTGATAAAACCAAGCTCGAAGTTTTATTTTCTGCAAAATTGGGGAGAGTCGATAATGTTGTTTTTAAACTTTTCAAAAGAGAGCAAGTTGGATTATCTTCTTGCGTTGACTGAAAGGCGGTTGGATGAAATAAAAGATGTTCCTTCGCAGGCGGTAGCGGACCACTACGAAGAAAATTTCAGCCAGCTGAAGGAAATCGCCAGCCAATTGCAAAACGCGCATGACGCCCTTGAAAAAATAAAAGAAGCGAGTTTAAGGCAGCAGGAGGTTTTGGCGAAAGTTTATGAACAAGTGCCGGAGGAAGCCAAAGATGCCATTGAAAACGCCCAGGAAAATTCTTCCAAGCATTTGGCTGAAGCCATAGAAGCGATTGACGGCCATGAAGAGGCGGAAGAATACATGGAAGAGGTGGAAGAAATTCAAAAAGAAGGGCAGGAAAAACGTATAGAGAAAATGGAACAAGCGCGGATGGAAAACGAATCCGATGACGATGCCGAAGAAGCCGGCGAGCCGAAAGAAGGAAAAAGCCTTCTTCCCGGACAGGAAATGAAATCTTTAAATACTATTAATGAAGGGGGAAGCGGCCCGAGCAGTTCGGGTTCGGCAGAGCGCGAAGGGCAGGCTCCCATGGCTCCGTCGATAGAGCAAAGACAATAATTAATGGAAACAGAACAGCGGTTGGGCAGGAAAACTTTTTGGATTTTCGTTTTGTCGAATTCCAAAGCGGCTTTTGGCTTTCTTTTAGCCACGATTGTTTTAGTTGTCGCGCGAGGGTATGTCGGAAGCAATTTAATCGATATTTTTAATTACGCTATTATTGTAGCAAGCGCTGTTTTTACAGCCGCATTTTTACTGGCTTTTATTGTTTCGTGGTTGGTGTATATTAATTATTCATTTTCCATAACAGAAAACGCTTTTAAGGTAAGACTCGGTATTTTCAATAAAAAAGAAACCGCGATTCCTTACCGGCAAATACAAAGCGTTGACCTCCGGCAGGACGTGGTCGCGCAAATTATCGGCGTGAGCAAGCTTGTGGTATTAACAGCCGGGCATGATGATAACGATAGAACAGGCGAGGCAGAAATTGATTTTCCGGTTATAGACACGGAACTTGCCCAAAAAATACAATCGGAATTGTTAAAGAGATCGCAGACGGAGAAAATTGTCGTTCAAAACAAGCTATAAAAAATGAGTAGAGGATTTGTGAGTTTGTTGGTTCTGGTTATCACAGTGGCAATAATAGCGTTTTTAGTTGTTAAGTATTCAGGTGTTTTTATCAGCAAATTGGAAAATTCCGCCACTTCTACCAGCCCTTCAAATTCTTTGCTGGCTCCGATTGATTATGCCCGCCAGGCAGCTTCTTCGGCAGGCGAATATAGCCAGAATATCCAAAAAATTTTTGACCAGGCGAAAAACGCCGGCCACGCGCAATAAATATTTATGATAAAAATAAATAAGAAAGAAATTATAGCGATTATTTTTTTAGTAATATTTCTCACGCTGGCTTTTTTTACGATCAGATATTATTCCGATTGGGTCAGGGAAGCTACTACTGAAGCCGGCGTCTGGGGAATGTTTCTTTATGTGATAATAACCGTATTGGCGGTGGTGGTTGCTCCTATTAGCACTTTACCCCTGGTAATTATTGCGGCTTCGGCCTGGGGCCATCTTATGGCGGCGATATTGAGTATTATTGCCTGGACTTTGGGCGCGGTTATTGCTTTTATTTTAGCCAGAGTTTTCGGACGGCCTTTGGTAGCCATGCTGGTAAATCTGGAAAGAGTCCGGGCGATTGAAAATAAAATTCCGCAGAAAAATTTTTTTTGGAGCGTCGTGTTTTTACGGATGGTTTTGCCGGTTGATATTTTGAGCTACGGTTTAGGATTATTTTCAAACATGAAATTTTTGCCTTATTTTACCTCCACCATTATCGGAGTTATTCCTTTTGCGTTTATTTTTTCTTATTCGACCAAATTGCCGGTTTTTTACCAGATTTTAATTATTGCTTTCGCTTTTGCGGTTGCCGCTTGGGGTTTCATAAAATCGCAACGTTAACGGTTGGTTGGGGTTTTGACAATAAATAAGAATTTTGTCAGGATGGGGGCAGTGTTTGACTCAATTGAATAATACAGGGTTGATCATAAACTGAAGAATAAAGGGAGGAATTATGCCATGCGAAAATTGCAATACTATTTTTCACAGCCGTAAGTCCGCCCCGTTTATTCCCTTCAACGGCAGTAGAGGTGATGATTTATATGTTTGTATCGGCTGCAAACAGATTTGGTGGCAGTACGATTTAAGCTTTCATTCCTGGACGACATTAAATGAGGGGCAGATGGAGCTCGCGCAGAAAAAAATTCAGTCGCGGAAAGAAAAACCAAAAACCCGAATAAAAACATATCAGTAGAAGAAGGAGCGGTGAAATGAAAGAGAGAGAATACGAATGGCTTTTAGAAACCGATGCGTTTACAAACGAACAGGTTGCCGCGTTTTTGGCGAGCGAAGGAGCCGCGGCTGAAAGTATCAGTCAGTTCAAGGATAAAAAAGGAAGAACGAGGCATGTATGGCGAGTGCCGTATCGGATAATTACCTTGCTTAGGAATTCGGAAAAGGTGTTTCCGTTCAAGTACAGGGTTTTTGTCCGGACAGGCATAGGAGCTATCCGGCCGTACAAGCTTCACCTGAAAAAGAGGACGTCGGTTCATTCGCGGAAGGCAGAGGAGCGACTTCGGAAAATCGGAGCGAGGAAGTGAAAGGAAGTAAAAGGAGGGCGTGATGGGGAAAGGACTGAATAAACATCAGAAAGAAGCGTTGTCTACTTTGAGGGAATTAGGAGGAACTGCAACTACACGTCAGATTGCTGAGAAATTGGACCGAAACGTAAACAGAGTTTCTCAAACTCTCGGATCTCTTGTCGGATGTGTTGAGTGTCTTGGAGTACAGTTTGGAGAAACCAGATGGCGGTTTATGGAAAATAAGCCCACGGAGTTAAAGGGACCGCATTTCGGAACCGCCGCATTGCCTGACGACGATTGGTAAGAGGCGCGGAAGAATTTTTGTTATGCCGCTTGGAGCGATCCAGGCGGCGTTTTTTATGTTAAAATTATTTAGGTTATAAATTAAACGAAAAAGAAGTATAATTTAAAGCATATGCGCTTACTGGTTTTGTTTCCTTTGCTGACTCTTGTATTAAGCGTTATTTTGAGCTTGCGTTTGTTTGTTGACTGGTTTAAGCACGGCCGCCGGCCGTGGTTTCTTTTATTCTGGTCCCTCTCCCTTTTTCTAATGTATTGGTTTTTAGTGCCTCTTATTTTTACGGGCTTGGGAAAGGTAATTACGGTGACTGATTTCAATCTTTTTTTCGCTTTGACTCTTCCTGTAACGTTTCTCGCTTTGATATTCGTTTATATCGGAGTTCTTGAAATTACGGGAGCTGTTTTGAAAAAAAATACGAAAATAATATTATTTTTTTATTTCTTGCTGTCTCTATTGTTTTTCGCGTACCAATTTATATTAAACGACGGCATTATAAAAACATACGCGCTGCCCTTAATCGGTAATCTGGCGTTTTATCTCCCGCTTCGGATATTGATTGTGTCGGCGGTAATCGGATGGCTTGTTAAACCGGGCCCAAAAACATTAAATGGATATTTAGGCGCGTTTGGTATTATCGGAGACGGGGTTTTGGGCGGAATCCGTAATATTCTTATAGTCAAAAACGTGCTTGCTTATCCGCCGGAGTTTTGGTACGTGGTGTTGTCGGGCATGCACTCGTTTTTTTATCTTCAGATATTTAGCATTGTTTTGATTGCGTTCGGGTTCTTCTTTTTCCACCGCATGTATTACAGAGAGTGGGGAATAAGTCTTGAAACAACGTTATAAAATCAACCGAGAGAGTTTATCCACAATTTGACTTTGAACTTCATAGGGAAAGATTTATAATATATAGTAAGGTGGATAATAAGAAAAAAATAATAATCGCAGCCGCTCTAGTTATTATAATAGCTGGCTTAGTGTTGACCGGCTATTTTTATTGGAAAAAGTCGGGTACGGACCAGGCGCAGACGCCGGCATCAGGCGATCCGATTAATAATGCTGTAACCCAGGGAGTTTTGCCGTCAATAAATCCCGAATCAAATCCATTGGAAAAATTTCCGGATATTAACCCGGCTAATACTGCCAATCCTTTTAAAACCGCAAAAACTAACCCTTTTCAATAGTAAAAAATGAAAACAAAAATTCTTAGTTTATCGATTTTAGTTTTCGGGATAATCATTTCCGCGGGCATTATTTTAAATGTCCAGACATTCGCTCAAAACGGCGACGACACAAATATTAGTTACCCGATAGCCGAGCTGGGGAACTGCAAAGATAAAACGGATTGCAAAAACTTTTGCGATAAACCTGAACATACGAATGCTTGCCTTGCGTTTGCTCAGACCAATAATTTGATGAGTAAAGAAGAGGTTGCGGCTGCCAAGAAAATGTTTTCAATCAGTAAGGGTCCCGGCGGTTGCACAAGCAAGGATACTTGTGAGGTGTATTGCGATAACATCGACCACATAAACGAATGCGTGGCATTTGCCGAAAAAACAGGAATAATTCCGTCAAAAGAGCTTGAAGAAGCCAAAAAAATTAAAGCGGCGATAGACAGCGGAGTGAAGCCGCCGCCGTGCAAAAGCAAAAAAGAGTGCGACAACTATTGCAGTAGCGGTCCGGACCAGATGGAACGGTGTATTAATTTTGCCAAAACCGCGGGCTTTATGAATCCCGAAGAAGAAATAGAAGCGCAAAAAATGATAACAGCATTCAGAAGAGGCATAAAACCGCCGCCTTGTAATGGAAAAGAGGCGTGCGACGAATATTGTTCTCAAGATAATCATTTTGAAGAGTGTATTAATTTTGCCGAAGCTGCTGGGTTTATGACTTCCGAAGAAGTTCAGATGGCGAGAAAGACCGGAGGCAAGGGACCGGGAAATTGCCGAGGCAAAGAAGAATGCGACAGTTTTTGCCAGAAAGAAGAAAACATGCAAACTTGCGCGAATTTTGCGTTTGAGCACGGAATGATGAGCCAGAAAGATTTTGAAATGTTTAAAAAAACCGGAGGCAAAGGTCCGGGAGGATGCAAGAGCAAAGACGAGTGCGACAGTTTTTGCAAGAATCCCGAAAATCGAACAGCTTGTTTTAATTTTGGTAAGGAACACGGCCTTATTTCCGAAGAAGATCTTAAAAAAATGGAGGAGGGAAAACAGAAAATGATGGAAGGATTGAATCAAGCCCCGCCGGAAGTTGTTACTTGTTTAAAGCAGGCATTTGGAGAGGGAGTTTTTGAAAAAATAAAAAGTGGAGGTTTTATGCCTACCGAGGAGATGGGCGACCACATGAGCGAATGTTTTGGGAAAATGGGCCCGCCAGGCGGACCAAACAGTTCCGGAACGCAAATGATGGGTTCAGGCGGGCAACCCGACGTGTCTAATTTTGATTTTTTGCCGACACAGGTCAAAGAGTGCGTTATTTCGGCTCTCGGGGCTAATTTTGAGGAGCGGGTAAGATCGGGCGAAATAACAGGAGAAGCATTCGGCCAGCAAGTCACAACTTGTTTTGGAAATTTCCAGCCGCCGCAAGGACAGATTAATGTTCCGGGTCAGATGCCCCCTGTGCCGCCCGAAGGAGCGCCGAATTTTATGCCTGGTTCCATGCCTTCGGGAAGCCAGCCGATTATGCCTCCCTCCGGAGATTCGTTTCAGCAGCAAATGACGATTCCGCCGCCGGTGCCTTCAAGCTCTATTTCGCCAAAAACTTTGCTTGGACTTTTGGTCGAAACGTTCGGCAATGTTTTAAAAAAATTAGGATTTTAAAAAAATATGGATAAACCCAAAAAATTTTCATTGGGAATTCAAATTGCGGCGGTTGTTGTCGTATTAATTATTTTTGGCGCGTTGTATTATTACGCCAAAAAAGGGTTTAACCAGCCAGCGGGCCAGCCGACAGGCGGGCAGCAAACAACTTCCACTGCCGGCCAGCCGTCCACCAAACCTGGGACAACTACCAAAAAATCAACAGGCCCCACGTCCGAACAGTCCGTCACTTATGACCAGGCAATCAAGGATTATGGCAGTAAAAGAATCCAGTTTGACCCCAATTGCGTTGTTATTCCTGCGTATTCAAATTATTTAAATAACGCTAAGGTCATGTTTGATAACCGGTATGAAAAAGGTAGGTGGTTTTATTTGGATGGCAAGGGTTATTATTTGGAGTCATACGGATTTAAAATCGTGACTCTTTATAGCAAAACTTTGCCGCATACGGTAAAAATCGATTGCGGCACGGGTAAAAACAACGGCCAGATACTTTTACAGTAGGTAGGTCGGCGCCTTTGCAAACTTTTTCTAAGCCCCGCGTAAAAGCGGGCTTTATTTTGCAAGAAAATGTCTCTGATTCGTCTAATCTTTAGTGGCAAAAAAGCCATAAAAGGGTCGTAAAATAATCAATAATAATCATAAAAATGAAAAAGAAAATTCTCTCGATTTTTATGGCAGTAATCTTATTTCTGCCATTAGCAGGATTAATATCGGGCGCTAATATGGCGTTTGCCGATAATGATCATGGCAAGAAGGTTTCGGAAGCGGCAAAAAATTTTAAAGGCACCAAAGGAGAGCACGGTAAATATGTGTCTTCGGTAGCGCGAGATAAGGATGATGATGACGAGGACGAAGACGAAGACGATGATGATAAAAACGAGCACGGCAATGCCACTAGCACTCCAGGCACAGTAAACAACAATACGTTTCAGGCACTTGAAAGATTTATTGCTTTTCTCCAGCAGCAGATTCAAGTTTTAATCAACAGACTGAATCAGCTTAAAGGAGGAATTGCAGCACCGGTCATTTCCTCGGTTTCGGTTTCGTCAATCACAACTTCCAGCGCGAATGTTTCGTGGGTGACGGACAAAACGGCAAACAGCAAAGTTTACTTCTCGACCTCTTCGCCGGTTCTCTTTGCTTCCGCTCCGGTTGTGTCCGACGCGGGATTGGTTACTAGCCATTTGCTGAATTTGACAGGACTTACAGCCAGCACGACTTACTACTTTGTAGTCGAGTCGGTTGATTCAGCTAGCAACTCTTCGCAATCCGCGCAGATGTCGTTTGTAACTTTAGCCACGTCAGCTGGAGCAGTTATCTCGTCCATTTCCGTGTCTAATATCGCAAGTTCGAGCGCAACCGTTTCGTGGGCAACCAATATAGCGGCTACAAGTAAAGTTTATTTTTCAACCAGTTCACCGGTGAATTTGGCAACCGCTTTGACTGCCGCGAATGCCAGTTTAGTAACAAGCCACTCGTTGAATTTAACAGGACTTAACGCCAGTACGACTTACTATTTCGTAGTCGAGTCGGTTGACGCATTGAGCAATGTTACAAGATCAGCGCAGCTTTCCTTTAACACGTTGTCCGTTGCAGCTCCTGTTATTTCGGCGATTTCTGTTTCGGGTCTGAGTTCTTCAACCGCTACAATCTCTTGGACAACCGATACGCTGTCTACGAGCAAGGTTTATTTCTCAACTAGCACGCCGGTTAATATTGCAAGCGCTCCGGCTGCATCAAGCAGCACTCTCGTCACAAGCCATTCAATGGTTTTGACTGGGCTTAGCGCTAATACCAATTATTTCTTTATAATTGAGTCTATTGGCACAACAAGCAATGTGATCCGGTCAAGCCAATTCTCGTTTCTAACCTTGCCTTAAAAGCCGTTAGAAATAGAAATTAGAATTTGAACAAGAAAACCGCTTTATGGCGGTTTTCTTTGCTTTGTGAAAATCTGTTTTCAAAAACGTCTTATTTTCGTATAATTAAATCAAACATGCTTTTTAAGCTGATTGAAAAGGTCGAGTCAAAATTACACAATTTAAAATGAATAAAAAATTATTAGCAAAGATTTTAGGCGTAGCGATGATCGCTATTTTTGCGGTTGTTGCTTTCAACGTTGCTTCTGCGGAAAATGATGATGATTCAATGTCGGTAGTCAAATCAAAAGGCGCCACGCTAGGTTGGGGTGAAATGAAAAAGCTTTCTGATTATGATAAAGAAGAAAGCAGAAGCGGAGAAGCGGCGGTTGTCAGAGCTAACGGCGATTTTAGAGTTAACGGCGTAACCGTTAATTCAGTCAACGCTTCGTCCAGCATAATAAACATTACATTTTTTGGCATTACCAGAGACGTCAATGTTTCCGGAGCTAAAATAATGGGAGGCGGAAGAGCGCTTGTTCTCTCTGATATTCAAACAGGGGACAAGTTAAACGCTGCGGGCAACTATAACGCCTCAACTAAAGCCATAACTGTTTACGAAATACAAGATGTTACTTCGCGCACGCAGAATATTTCTGAAATCCAGAAAAGAATCCAGCAATTGATAGATATGATTAACGCGCTTAAGGCTAAGCTTGGAATACAGTAAAAAAACTTGAAAACCCCTCCGACTTGGGTCGGAGGGGTTTTTGTTTGTATTTTTCAAAATAAATAAAATTTTATATAATTAGGGGATGAATTTAATAGCTAAGCTAGCCTATTATTCGGTTGGCGGATTTCCATTTTTCGTTATTTTTGGCATCTTGGCGTTCGTTGGCTTTTGTTTTACTGCTCTGATCTCTTATTTAAACGTCAGAGGAATACACGTAATTCCTTTTAAGTGGCATCCCCGCTTGGCGGTGACTTCTTTGATCTTGGCCGTCATTCACATGTTGTTGCAGATTTTTAGTCGATGAAACTGACTCTTAAAGAAAAAAAATTAGAAACATCAGATGTGATTTCATTTATATTCGAGAGTGAAAAGCCGGTTCAATGGAAAGCGGGACAGTTTTTGTTTTATATTTTGGAGCATATTAATGCGGATGAACGGGGAGAGAACAGGTATTTTACCAACGCGTCCGCTCCGCATGAAAAATTCGTGCGGATAACGACGCGGTTTAACGAACGGGGAAGCAGTTTTAAAAAAGCGCTTAAAAATTTGGAAATTGGTTCGAAAATAGAGGCTTTTCCTCCTGACGGAGATTTTGTGGTGGATGACGCTTCGCAAAAAATGGTTTTTATAGCCGGCGGCATCGGCATCACACCGTTTCGATCCATTCTTATCGATTTGGAATATAGAAATTCTATAAAGGATATTGTTTTGATTTGTGCCAACAGAAATAACGAGATAGTTTATAAAGCGGAGATTGAAAAAATCGTGTCTCAAAATCCGGGTCTTAAAATCCATTATGTTGTGGATCCCGAAAAAGTGAATGCGCAAAAAATAAAAGAATCGCTGTCTGATTTTACCGAAAGGATATTTTATCTTTCCGGCCCCAAAGGCATGATACAAAACATGAAGGCAGTAGTTTTAAACGAGCTTGGCGTCGGTAAAAAATTAATAAAAATCGATTATTTTCCGGGATACGACTAATATTTAAAATTATGGCGTTTTTTAAAAAGAAATGACGGGGGCTTGCTTTATTTTTGTTTCTGTGTTAGCCTCGTTTTATAGGGTAAGTGTTCTCACGAATGGTTTTAAGGCGACATTGTCTTAATTAAAGCCAGACGGGAGTTGGTCGCCTTACAATACAATAATCAAAAAATGGCTAAGAAGTTATATGTCGGCGGGTTACCTTATTCGACCACCGACGAAGAGTTAAAATCCAAATTTTCCGAATTTGGTACAGTTTCATCTGCCAATATCATTACTGATAAATTTACCGGCAGATCACGCGGTTTTGGCTTTGTCGAAATGGAAAATGACGAAGAGGCCCAGAGCGCGATTGAGAAATTGAACGGTTCGGATTTTGGAGGCAGGAATTTGACTGTCAACGAAGCAAAGCCGATGGGAGAAAGAGCGCCGCGAAAGAGTTTTGGCGGCGGTGGACGCGGAGGATTCGGCGGAGGCAGAGGTAGAGGAGAAGGAGGAGGCAATTGGCAGTAAAATAAACAAAACGCCCCCCGACTTAAGTCGGGGGGCTTTGTTTTATTTATTTTTATGGTATACTTAGAAAAATAAGGGCGCTATTATATTTTTTATAAAATGAACGAAACGCAAGCACAATCCAATTCATTTGTTTGCCAGAGTTGTTCTATGCCAATGGAAAAACCGACGGATTTCGGAACCGAGGCCGGCGGTTTAACAAGCAAAGAGTTTTGTGTTTTTTGTTATTCCAATGGAAGTTTTATCGAGCCCGATATCACTCTTGAGCAGATGATTGATAAGGTTTCAAGAATGATGGCGAAAGCGATGAACGTTTCCGAAGAAGAGGCCGGGGCAATCGCAAAAGTATCGGTGCCGTCTTTAAAGAGGTGGGGCGGGTTACGTAACCAATAACGATTAACTTTTAATTGTTAACGATGGAAAAAGAAGTTAAAAAACTTTATAGATCGGTTGATGATAGGATTATTTGGGGAGTTGGCGGAGGGTTGGCCAAGTATTTCGGGCTTGATTCGACTTTGGTCCGGCTTATTCTGGTCGCTTTTGCATTAATAACGGGCGGACTGGGTATTTTGTTTTACGTTGTGGCCGCAATAATTGTTCCCAATGAACCGGGGGGTTTTAAAAATTCTAACGAAAACGTTTCCGGCAATTCCAACGACAAAACCAGAGCTAGAAAAGGAGGCGGAATAATAATAGGCACAGTCCTTTTAATTATAGGAATTTTAGCCGTGCTTAAGAAATTTTTTCCGTTTGTTTGGTTTGGCTGGGGTTTGGCTTGGCCGGTAATAGCTATAATTTTAGGCATAGCGATTATTGTAAGAAGCGGAAGAAGATAGATTATGAGCAAAGGCGTTGTTTTTATGGTTTTGGCAATGGCTGTTGTTTTGTATGGCGGCTATTATTTTTATAATCAATTTTTAAATAATAAAACCGAAATTCAAAAACCGGAATCCAATATTATGGAAAACGAAGCAAATAAAAATCTCAAAATAGAAATTTTGAAAGAAGGGAGCGGTAGTGAGGCAAAAAATGGCGATAAGGTGAGCGTCCATTATACCGGTATGCTGACTGACGGGAAAAAATTCGACTCAAGTTTGGACAGAGGAGAGCCGTTTAGTTTTATACTGGGAGCGGGTCAAGTTATAAGAGGATGGGATCAGGGAGTTTGGGGAATGAAAATAGGCGAGAAAAGAAAACTGACAATCTCTTCGGAATTAGCGTACGGCGACAGCGGCATACCCGGAGTGATCCTTCCAAAGGCAACTTTAATATTTGAAGTGGAATTATTGAAAATAAATTAATGAAGGGTTCAAAAATATTGTTGGGAGCGTTAATTATAATCGCCGCCGCGATTATAATTTTATTTGTTAACAAAAAAAGCAATGGATTACAGCCGCAGGTTTGCATTAAAACCGTTTGTTTTAATGTGGAAATCGCAAAAACTTTTTCCGAGAGGGAAAGGGGATTAATGTTTCGAAAAAACCTGGCTGAAAATTTCGGCATGCTTTTTATTTTTGAAAGTCCGGGTGTTTATCCGTTTTGGATGAAAAATACTTTTGTCCCGCTGGATATTATTTGGATAAGCGAAGGCAAAGAAGTCGTTTTTATTAAAGAAAACGCCCAGCCTTGCGCAAAGGGGACGGCTTGTGAGAGCATTGACCCGCGAGCTCAATCCGGCTATGTTCTTGAAATAAGCGCCGGTGAAGCGGATAAGGCGAAAATTTTAATAGGCGACAGCGTTAATTTTATAAACATTTAATATGCAATTCAATAAAAAATATATCTTGGCGGTTTCAATACCTGTTTTATTTTTGATGGGATATTGGGGATTGGCCTCCAAAAAAAACATTACTCTTTTGCCTTCCGGAGAAAATAAAAATCCGGCAACTGTCAGTTCAACTGAAATTAAATCGAACGAGCCGGTTAGAAATCCTACTTTTATAGAAACTCCGAAAATTGTAAAAGGAATTTATTTAACAAGCTGGTCAGGAGGGAGCAGGAAAAAAATAGACGAGGTTATTGGTCTTTCAAAAATATACGGAATAAATTCGATAGTCATAGACATAAAAGATTTTTCCGGTTATTTGGCTTATGACACGGGTTTGGAACAGGTTAAAAATTACGGAGCGCAAGAAATAAAAATTGCCAACATAACCGATGTTATTAATAAGCTGCACCGCGAAAATATTTACGTTATTGCTCGTATTACAGTTTTTCAAGATCCGGTTATGGCAAAAGCGAGGCCGGACTTCGCGGTTAGAAGAAAATCCACGGGCGGAATTTGGCTGGATAGAAAGGGTTTGGGCTGGATTGATCCGGCTGGAAAAGAGTACTGGGATTATATAGTTGATATTTCCAAGGACGCTAAGAGTCGCGGTTTTGACGAATTGAATTATGATTATATCCGGTTTCCTTCGGACGGCAATTTAAAAGATATGGCATTTCCATTTTGGGACGAGAAAACGCCTATGCACGAGGTTATCCGGAATTTTTTCGCATACCTTAGAAATAATTTGCCTGATACAAAAACATCGGTAGATCTTTTTGGCTTGTCAACGGTTCAAAAAGACGATTTGGGAATCGGCCAAATTATAGAAGACGCGTATGAAAATTTTGATTATGTTTCCCCGATGGTTTATCCCTCTCATTATGCAAGCGGATTTTTAGGATATAAAAACCCAGCCAAGTATCCTTATGAAGTCATTAATTACTCAATGAAAATTGCGCTTAGCCGGCTTGAAATTTTAGACAATAAATTAAATAACGCTTCGACGACCGCTTCAAGTTCCGCCGTGGTTTCTATTAAGAAGAAGTTGGGGCGGCTTAGGCCCTGGATCCAAGATTTTGATTTGGGCGCGAACTATGACGCCAGGATGGTAAAACTGGAGATTGACGCCACAAAAGACGCTTTAGGAAACGGGTTTACGGGTTTTATGCTTTGGTCTCCTTCCAATCATTACACTACGGAGGCCTTGCGCTAGACAGCTAGCCGGGGTTTTATTTTCTAGCGATTGTGCTATACTTAATTATTATTTAATCCTCCTTTTGTTTTTCGCCCTCTTCACAAATTAAGAGGGTAAATTTAAAAACTACGTTAGTTTGTTATTGACCATCTGCGGTCGACAGGTGGTTTAGAATAATCTACTAAATAAAAACATGAATCCCATACATAACTTATATAAAGTTGTGGAGGGATTCAAAACTAATAAAATTTATACTCTATTGCATTATTCAAATAGATGTTTATTTAATAATGTAAATTGTGTAAGTTATGTGTGGGATGAAAACATTAACTTGCCATGATATTGACCCGTCCATTGGTTGCCATTTTGTCGTTGAAGGACCGACTGATGAGGAGGTGATTGATAAAATGATGAAGCACGCGCAAGAAGCGCATCCGGATAAGGTAAATGCAATGGCTCATATGTCCGAAGGGGAAATCGTTGATTCAATGAAAACGAAGATAAAAACAATGTGAAAAAAATCCCCTTCCGCGTGTTCGCGGAAGGGGAGAACTGCGCAGATTTTAAAAAAATATTTTTTGGAGTATTATAAAGTAATAAATCCCATACATAACTTACGGAAGTTATTATGGGGTTTAGTAAAAAATTTAATAAGCTTATGCTTTTAAATTTTATTTAAATTAATTTAAATAAAATTATGGCGTGAGTTATGTGTGGGATGAATAAATTAACGCATTTCATAAAATCCAGGAAGTACACGGCCGGAGGGTTACTATTATTTGCCGTCGCGGCGGCCTATTTTTTATTTATAAGAAACGAACCAAGCGTTTTAAATTTTTTTACCGTTACAAAGGGTGAGGTTAAGTCCGAAGTTAGTGTTACTGGAAAGGTTCGGTCGGCAAGAAGCCTGGACTTGGCTTTTGAGAAAAGCGGCCGGATAACCAGAATTTATGTTTCCGTGGGCAATAAAGTAAATGAAGGGCAGCTTTTGGTGAGTTTGGATAATTCGGATTTAATAGCTCAACTTTCGCAAGCGCAAGCTAATCTTAAATCTCAAGAGGCGAAATTCGAGCAACTTAGGAAAGGAACCCGGCCGGAACAAATAAAAATTCACCAGGCTCAATTGGATAAATCAAAACAAGACTTGGCTAATTATTATTCCGGAGCGATCAATGTTTTAAATGATTCTTATACCAAAGCGGATGATGCCGTGCGAAAACAGGTAAGCGGTTTGTTTTTTGGGCCTAATACGGTCAATCCGCAGTTAATTTTTTCTTCGAGCGATTCGCAGGCAGTTATAGACACGCAATCTAAAATGGTTGCGGCAAATACCGCTTTGGATTCTTGGCGGAAGCAAATAAGCGTGCTCAACGCTTCCGACTTTTTATCCATCGAACAAGTTCTTAACGACTCGAATAAATATTTAAATGTTATAAAGAGTATGCTGGACCGATTGATGGATTCGTTAAACAGCGCTTTTGGAACTTCCGCAGCGACCATCGATTCTTATAAATTGAACGTAAATACGGCGCGAAGTAATGTGAATTTGGCTACGACAAATGTCGGTAATCAATCTCAATTGATTTCATCGCAAAAAATAGTGGTTCAAACCAATCAAGACCAGCTTTCTTTGGATTTGGCCGGTTCGACTCAGGAGGATCTTGTTTATCAGGAAGCGCAAGTTGAATCAGCCAAGGCAAACGTCGCTTATTATCAGTCTCAGGTTTCAAAAACTATTTTAAGAGCGCCTTTTTCGGGCACGGTTACGAAAGTTAATTTTGATCCGGGAGACATTGTTTCTGCAAACAGCGCGGTTGTTTCTTTTATCGGCTTCGGCCGGTATGAAATTGAAGCCAATATCGGCGAATCAGACATCGCTGATGTGAAAATAGGCGATATGGCGGTGGTTACTCTCGATGCTTACGGGTCTGATTTATTCTTTCAAGCTAAAGTTATTCAAGTTGATTTGTCGGCAACGGTTTTGGAAGGAGTCGCGACGTATAAAACAACCCTGCAGTTTTTAATTGAAGACTCCAAAATATTAGCGGGTTTAACCGCCAATGTGGATATTCTTAGCGCCAAAAAAGATAATGTTATTTATGTGCCTACCAGAAATATTACCACTAAAGACGGGAAAAAATACGTTAAATTGGTAAAAGATGAAAAAAACGGAATTGTGGAAGAGAAAGAAATAACGGCGGGACTTCGCGGCTCTGACGGAAGAACCGAAGTTGCTTCCGGCTTAAATGAAGGCGATAAGATCGTTGTTGACTAAACGCAATGTTGATAGAAACAAAAGGGCTAAAAAAAATTTATTCGATTGGCGGATCGGACACTCCGGCCCTAAACGGAATTAATCTTGAAATAAACGAGGGAGAGTTTGTGGCGATTATAGGGCCGTCGGGATCGGGTAAATCGACATTGCTTCAGATTTTAGGGTGTTTAGACCGGCCAACAAGCGGAGAGTATTTTTTGGACGGAAAAGAAATAAGCAAATATTCGGATGACGAATTAGCGTATTTGCGCAATAGAAAATTCGGTTTTGTTTTTCAGTCATTTAATCTTCTGGGAAGATTATCGGTTTTGGAAAACGTGGAATTGCCCCTAGTTTACGCCGGTATTTCCGAGGACAAAAGAAAAACCGCTGCTAAGAAAGTTATAGATTCGGTGGGATTGTCCGATAGAATTGATTTTGAAACTATGCGGCTTTCTGGGGGTCAGAAGCAGAGAGCCGCCATTGCGCGGGCTTTGGTTAATGAGCCGAGAATTATTTTTGCCGATGAGCCGACCGGCAATTTAGACTCAAAATCAGGAGAAGTTATTTTGGAATTCTTTGAAAAACTGCACGAAAACGGGCATACGATTGTTTTAGTAACTCACGAAACTTTTTTAGCGGAATCAGCGGAAAGAATAATACATCTTAAAGACGGGCTGATTGAAAAAGAAGAGACAGTCAATCATAAGTCTTTTAGAGAGAAAAAATTTTTTAAATAAGGAGATGAAATTTCAAGATAATTTAAAAATGTCTTATTTGGGATTGACAACCCACATGTCCCGTTCAGTTTTGACCATATTGGGGATAGTTATCGGCATCACGGCGATAATCATCGTCATGGCCCTCGGTCAAAGCGCGCAAAACTTAATTGTCGGTCAAATTGAAGGATTGGGGCCTAATAATATTTTCGTGATTCCCGGCAAACAGCCGACAGGACCGACCAGCGCCGGCGGAACGCTTTTAAACGATTCTATAAAAAATAAAGATTTGGAGGATTTGAAAAAAAAATCCAATGTTCCGGATGCCACAGTTGTTGTTCCGATTGTTTTTACTCAAACCTCTGTTTCCTACGAATCGGAAACGTATGATGCGATGATTTTGGGCGGGACCGAAGACGTTATGAGGATTTACAGCTTAGAAGTTTCTCAAGGGAATTCCATAACCGACGAAGATGTTTTGGAAAAATCATCCAATATTATTTTGGGACAGAAAATAGTTGATAAACTTTTCGGTTCTTCGCCGGTTATCGGGGAAAATGTGAAAATTAAAGACAGAAATTACCGAGTCGTCGGTGTTTTAGCTAAAAAGGGCCAGTCGCCGTTTGTGGATTTTGACGAGGCGGTTTTGATGCCTTACACGACGGCTCAGCAATATATTATGGGTATTAAATATGTTCAGAGAGTCGTGATACAAGCGAAGTCGGTTGACGCGATTCCCGGAGTAATAAAAGACGTTACGATGTTGCTTCGCACTAATCATAAAATCACTGATCCGGCAAACGACGATTTTTTTATTCAGACTCAAGCGGACTTGCTTAAAACAATCAGCACCGTTACCGATGTTTTGACTATATTTTTAGGTTCCGTGGCCGCTATTTCATTAATTGTCGGGGGCATCGGCATTATGAATATTATGTTTGTGTCCGTAACCGAGCGTACGCGCGAGATCGGGTTGAGAAAATCTTTAGGCGCGACCAATAAAAATATTCTGGCTCAGTTTTTGACCGAGGCGGTTATTTTAACCGTAACGGGAGGGGTTATAGGTATTATTTTAGGCATTTCTCTGACCGCTATCACGGTTGTTGTTTTGAACGAGTTTGCGGGCATTAACTTTGCTTTTTCTTTTCCGATTGTCGGAGCGTTACTGGGACTTTTGGTTTCCAGTGCGGTAGGATTTATTTTCGGAATTTTTCCGGCTCGTAAGGCATCGCTTAAAAGTCCTATTGAGGCGTTGAGATACGAATAAACCCCCACACCAAACGCGGATATTCGAATTTGTAAAACAAATTCGTTTTATTAAGACAAAGGGATTGATTTAATCCGCGTTATGGTGTGGGGGTAAACAAAAAAGGCCCGGTGAAGGGCCCACGAGCCAGTGCGTAGAACGCGGTGGTGCAAGTTATCCCGGAAGCGTTTTTTTCATTAGGGACATGTATTTTCCGGGAAAACTTTGTATATCGATTTTTTGGGGAACATCGGCGAGCGAGGGTAAGTCAAAAACGAATGTCGCCAAACAGCGCGCGGATTCGTTCAAGAAATCATAGTCATCTCTCGTTATCGTTGAAAGCACGGGATAGGCGTTCAAAACTTCGTTGTCCTTTTTTTCGGTAAAGCTTCCTATCCACAAATCGTCTATGGAGATGTAAGCCGCCATTACAAAACCGATAATTTCGAGTCGGGGCTCCTCGAGTCTTTCTGACAGAAATTCCGCCAAGCCGCAGACCAATTGGAATTGCCGGGGATTTTGGAAGGCCTTTTTAATATCAGCGATGTTTTTTGCCTCACCGAGCTTTTCCCGAATTATACCCGTAAGATATACATTCGACATGTTCCCTCCTTGCTGTCCGTGTTTTTTTTACTTCAGAGCTTTACTATATATAATTTAAAAAAATATTACTGTCAATAAATCCCACACATAATTTACATAGTCAATTTATGTGTGGGATAAATAAAAAAACAAAAACCGCCTCCTCACAAGACGGTCTTTGCTTTTTTCTTGGTAATACAAGTAATGCATTACCCGATATAATAATTATATACTCGTCACTAATTGCGTCAACAGGGGGTTGTGGATATAATGGGGAAGACTTAGTGTTGGCGTCCAGCCGCAAATTTCTATAAGCACCGGCGGTTCTTTAGCTCCCAACGGCTAAAGACCGCCTGCGCTCTCGGCATCACTCGTCCCGTTTAACGGGACACCAAGCTCACGATGCCTACGAGAGCTGCTCTACAAAATTTGCGGCTGATCCGCCCCAGAACTTTTTGTTTATTAAAAAATAATATTTTAAAATATGATAGTGGAATTTTTATATAAAACAATTCTCCGGCCGATTCTTTTTTTAAATGATCCAGAGGTTGTGCATAACCGGATGGTTAGATTAGGAATTTTTTTGGGCCGGTATCGGCTCAAAAAAAAAATAGTTTCAGCGCTATTTTTTTATTCCGACAAGTCTCTTGAGCAAAACATTTTAGGAATTAATTTTAAAAACCCGATTGGATTGGCGGCCGGATTTGATAAAAATGCCAAGCTGGTTGATATTTTACCGTCAGTGGGATTCGGATTTATGGAAGTCGGTTCAATTACCGGCGAGCCCTGCGAAGGAAATCCTAAACCGAGATTGTGGAGAGTAAAAAAATCAAAAGGCATAGTCGTTTATTACGGTCTTATGAATGACGGTTGTGAAAGAATATCCGCACGATTAAAGGATAAAAAATTTGATATTCCTTTGGGGGTTAGCATAGCTAAAACAAATAATAAGGAAACTGCGGAAACCGAAGCGGGAATAAACGATTATTTAAAGGCATATAAAACAATGGGCGAAGTAGGCGACTACGCGACTATAAATATTAGTTGTCCGAACGCTTTTGGAGGGGAGCCGTTTACGGATCCCGTAAAATTGGAAAAACTTTTTAAAAAAATATTCGATATTCTAAAAAAGAAGCCGGTTTTTTTGAAGTTCTCACCGGATTTAGACGAATTCGAAATAGATACCATTTTGGAAGTTTGTAAAAAATATCCGGTTGACGGGTTTATTTGTTCCAATTCCACTAAAAAAAGAATGAATATTAGTGATGAAAATTTGCCCGAAAAAGGAGGCATAAGCGGCAAGCCGATGGAAGGGCTGGCCAACAAGCAAATAAGCTATATTTATCAAAAAACCGGCAGAAAATACGTTATAATTGGCTGCGGAGGCGTATTTAGCGCCGAGGATGCTTATAAAAAGATTAAATTAGGGGCTTCGCTGGTTCAGCTTATAAGCGGTATGATTTACGAAGGTCCGCAGCTCATCGGAGATATAAACAAGGGGTTGAAACGTTTACTGATTAATGACGGCTTTACTAATATTTCTCAAGCGATAGGAGCGGATAATAAATGATTAATAAAAGGTCGATTGGTGTGTGCTTCATAAAAAAATGAACTCCAAAACTTATTGGATTATTATCGGCGTTATTGTTATTCTGGCTTTGGCGGGGGCGATTTTTTATTTTTCTTCCAGCCCGTCAAGCGATCAAAATTTGTCAGATAAAAATTATATCCCGATTCAACAATCTTTAAATCAAGTTCAAACAGCAGCGCCGATTGGCGATCCCCAGCCAGCCGTAAATTCACAGTCTCAAACGAAAGTAAAAGAAATTCTTTTTACGGATTCGGGTTTTTCTCCCTCAAGTATGACCGTCAAGGCTGGGGATACGGTTAAGTTTGTTAATCAAAGCAGTGAAGATTTTTGGCCGGCTTCGGCAAAACATCCGACGCACGATGTTTATCCCGTGAAAGGCGGTTGTATGGCCAGTATTTTTGACGCGTGTAAAGCTATTTTGCCTGGAGGCAATTGGGGATTTAAGTTTGATGTTGTTGGTAGTTGGAATTATCACGATCATTTGCACCCAATTTTTTTCGGTAAGGTGAATGTTCAATAGAAATTAAAAAGCCCCGTTGTGGGGCTTTTTAATTTTTGAATTAGTTGCTCTATTAATTTATCGAGTTACTGAAATTATCGCTGTTTCTGGCGGTATTTCTGTGCTTTGTGCCGAAACCGTGATTCTTCTGGTTGCTGGATCGTAAACCACAAAGTATCCGGTTGATGATGCTGTTCCGACTGTCGGATCAACGGGCATAGTAGAAACATAAGTAGGAACTATGCAAGTTTCAATGTTATATCCGCTAGATCCTATTTGCGCGCTTGAAGTCGGAAGAGGGCCACCTGTTGCGCAAGTGAAGTTACCTTTATTATCTACTTGGTTTTGGCTAATTGCGTTTAAAATCGTGTTAACATTGCTCCATCTTTGAGTGTTTCTTGCTTGGGCAAACTGTCGGCCCGGGTTTAACGCGACTATAACGACTCCGGCCAAAATCGCGATAATGCCGATAACTACCAATAATTCTATTAATGTAAAACCTTTACTTTTCATTTTGTGTCTTTTTCTTAAATCTCGACCTTTTTCAATATTACTTATATTTTAGCAAAACACGGTTTATTGGGCAAAAAAACTTATCCACATTTTATTTTATTTCTTCCCAGGACAAAATCTGATACCCGCTGGTCGTAAGAGGAAAACTTGGCGGAGGCGAATAAAGGAGATTTGAATCATAAATTATATTTCGGTTTTGGTAGCCGGTGCCGTCAGTATAAGCGAAGCCGTATCTTTGATTAGACATTATCATTCCATAAAGAGTAATAGTATTTCTTATGTGATATGGCGAACAACGATCCTGGTTACTGCCTGGCGGGCGGAAATAGTATCTTCCAACCCGTCCGTTTTGGGCTATAAGGGCTGCGTCTATTGTTAAGAAGTTCGAACTTTGCAGGCCGGCGTTGATATTGCCTTGGGCTATCAGGCCGATTACATCACTGCCATTAAAGTTGGTGTAAAGAAGATCGTTATTTACTGTTATTGACCGCCAGTTAGACGGGGTTTCAGGAAATTTTGCCGCGGCCACGGTGATTCGGGTGGTGTTTATTTGACCGTCAATCCAGATGTTGTCTTCAATAAATATTAAGCCGTTTGACGGAAAAGGATAATTGGCCACAAACTGCTGGCTGTTAATTGTCCAGGTTCCCCAATCTTGTTCTCCTAAAACAGTTATACAGCCCTGGGGTGGGTTAAGAACCGACGTGACGCGATAAAGGTCAAATGTATCATCGGTTTTTAAGATAATATGATAGCCTTGGCTGCCGGAACTGGAGGCATAAAATCCGCTAGTTTGCGCGTCGGTTCGTATCTGGGTTAAGTTTGCGCTGATGCCGGTAAAATCAACCGCCGGAACCGGAAATTGGCGGCCAGTCATAAAAACATCCGATCTGTTAGGCGTGGGAGTTGTTGGCGGGGCTTCGTTTGGCCTGAAGCTGTCGTTAACCGTATTTGAGGGCGGAGGATCTTTGTGGGTGTGAACTCCGAATTCGTCGTTTCCGGAATGGTCAGGGTCTTTATAATCATTTAAAGCGCTGGAAACGATATTGTGCGCCAGTCCGTCAACCCGCACGCCGTAATTAGAAAATAATTCTCCAAAAATTTCCGTTCCTTGACCAAAACGGACATTAGCGTTTAAAACCGCGGCGTATTTTGCGAATGATGGAATTCCTAATTTTACTTCAACTATTTTTTCGATAGTCGGATCGGAAAGTATTTTTCCGGTAGAACGGATATTAACAATTGTAGAGCCGATAGCCGGAGGAGTTATATCCAAAATAAATTGGCCGATTTGAACTCCGTTTTTGTCAAAATAATTATGAATATATGGCCCGGGACCTCCGGTTCCGTCTTGATAATCGTTGGAAGCGTGAGCCAAATGCCAGCGGTAATATTCGATTCCCGATTCCGCGATTGAAAGCGCCAACTCTTTTTCGTTAAATCTTGTCGCGGATTTCAAAGTAGCGTCGGCCCAGATTACGAATCCCGAAAGGAAAATAACGGCAACAGCGCCGTATATCAATACCTGTATCGCCAACGTCCCTTTTTGATAATTCTTTTTTGTAATACTGGGCATAATTTATAAATTAGTCCGTAAATTTCTCGGCGCTACTTTTATTGAAATTTCCTGCAATGAATTGGCGTTTTCGTCTCTGGCAATAATTTTGACGCCAACTTCGCGAATAAGAGAAATATTTATCGGATACGCCATCTCCGGTTCAGAGCCTGAATAATTAGCGTCGTAATAAGAAAATATACTTGATGTGCCCATATTAAGATTATGAATCATGTCCGTTATAATTTGATTTGCCGGATTATATACGGGCGGGTTGCCGGAGGGTTCTATAACGCTTTTTTCAAGAATTGTGCTGCTTGTAAAATATCTGACTTGTTCCATGACGCTGTCGCCGTCAACGTCGCTAAAAAATGTAAAAGAACTGCTGGATGCTTCGGCAATCGGATAGCCGCCAACGGCCGATATTCTCATCGAGCGGATTTCAGGGATAACTGTTTGCTGGATTTGTAAAAGTTCTTGTTGGACTTTTATTTCCCCGCCGAAAATAGTTTCAAAATTTATTACATTTCGGATGAAATATCCGATAAACAGAGTAATTATAGTTCCAATCCCCATAGCCACGAGGAGTTCTATTAGAGTGAAAGCCGATTCATTTTTGGGTAAAACCTTTTTCTTTTTTATGAAATAAATAACAATTCCGGCGGCGATTAAAAGCAATACGGTGAGCGAGCCGTAAAGACTATTTTTTAAAGAGAAGGGAGAAGTTTTTGGAGAGGCCGAAAAATCAACCGGTTTGGAAATTTTTTCAAAAATTCCGTTGTTGTCGGAATAAATTATCGCTTTATATTCTCCCGCTGGCAGGTCGTTTAGGGCGGCGGCGAGGGTTCCTTTGGAAACGGATATTTTTTTAACGAGATTGTAATTCGCGTCGAAAATATTTATTAAATAGCCGCCGGAAGGTTCGGAGGCCGGCGCCGACCAGTTAATGTTTAATGTTTGATCGCTTTGAAAAATAGTCAAAGAAGAAGGCAGGTTTTGGCTCTGATCCGTTGTAGTCGTAATTTGGGCTATTGGAGGAGTGCTTGTGGGAGAGATTATTGGTAATGGTTGGGGCGGCTCGGTAGGGGGTGGTTGATCGGTTGGCGGCGGAGCCGGCAAGGTAGTGAATTCAATATATTGATTGGAAGAGTTTCCAAAAATATCGGTAGACATAATTGAAGCAAAATAATTTGTGTTTGGCTGTAAAATACTTCCGGAATTAATAGCGTGCTCGATTTCGTAAGTCGAGTCGCCGATGCTGGTTACAATTTGGTATGGTTTAACAAGACCGATTAAAACGCTGGAATTAGCCGGTTCGTTTGTTGTCCAGGCAAATAGAGCGGAGTTTTGGCTTAGGGATAAAACGCGGATGTTTGAAATTACCGGAGGCGTGGTGTCCGTGGGCGTTGAAGTCGAAACTATAAAAGTATTAACTCCGATAGTGCCGTTAATACCTGATTCGTTGCCCCATTGGTCCCTTGCCAGTATTTGATAATCGTATTGGGTGTTGGGCGAGATGGTGAATATCGAGCCACAGGTCGTTACTAGTTGGTTGCAAATTTGATAGCTGTTTTTAAACGGTTCGGTTTGCGACTGGGTGTTGTCCGAAGATTCGATCGTTATTTTAAAATCAACCGGCTCATTGGCGTTAAATTTTATGGAAGCGGCACCGGAAGAAATTGACGAAATTAAATTCGAAAGCGCAGGAGGAAGCAAATCAGAATTATCAAAAAGGGCGAACTTGACGGAAAAATTTTGTTCAATTCCGGAGACAACCGCGGGCATGACTATTTTTTCCAAGGGCGAATAAACAGCGTTATGTTCCAGCGGCGCCACGCGATTCGCGTAATAAATATTTATGCCGTTTGAAGCGCCCGATATTTTAATTTTATATATTTGGTCTCCGGTTACTGCCACCGTTTGACTCAAGGCTATATGGAATCTTCTGCCGCCCCAAGCGGGAGAGAGTATTGGCACGGAAACGGATTTTGAAACCAAAGTTTGATTGGTATTGTTCAAAAGAGAAACGGATATACTGCCTGAAACGGAATTGTCGAGCCATAGGTCAAATCCGGAAATTAAGTCGTTGGAGATGATGAACGGTTGGATTATTTCGCCGCGGCGAGAAACGGAAAAATTATTGGACTCGTCCGGAGCGAATTCAAAATATTCGATTTCTGATGATTGAGCTGACGCCAAAATAGGCAATAAGGCAAGAGATATAAATAAAATAATGTTTTTTGTTTTCATGTTTTTTATAATGGAAGTAAGGTGATTATAAGTTCCTGCCAGTCGCTATAAATGGAAACGGTCGTGTTGGTATAAGTTTGATAGCCGGTTTTTGAAGCGGTAATCGCGTAAGTTTGATTGGTTAAAGCGTTAAATAATGTTTGGCTCGACGGGATGCAAGATGATGAAAAATAAAATTTTACTTCCTGAAGCGAGGGAGTGTAGTTTTGGTTGATGGTGTTCAAAAATACTTTGTAACGGAAGTAGCGATTATTGTTGATTAGGGAAGAAACCGCGCCGTTGGCAATGTAAAAAGAATTGGATGTTCCGTCAGGTCCGGCATAATTCCATGTCGTGTTGTCGTTATTGGCGGCAAGCTGGAATTTTAAACTGTCAACGCCAGTTTGCGAAGGTTGGCTTATTGGCAGCCATTCAATCGAATAAAAATACGCGGTTGAAGTTCCTAAATTGAAAGTATTTGATTCCAGCCACTGGGTGCTTGTGGGGTAAGTTCCGCCGGACGACATAAGCGTTATCGTTCCGGGAGCTGTTTCTGCTTCAATTTCTCCGCTTTGGGAGTAGTAATTAGATCCTGACCAGTCGGTTTGAAAAAATGACCGGCGGCCGGTAAATTGAGTTTCGTCTACACCGGTTCCGGTAATTCTTACGGAGACGTCGGTTAAGGGCTGGTTGTTTTGGTCTTTGACGGTTGTAAGAAGCGCGAGGGGTAATCTCGGCTCCATAAGCCAGCTAAGACTGGCGGTTGTGTTTGGATTTAGAGTTAAAGGCAGAAGAGGCGAACTGCCGCCCAGATTATAGGCAGTATCAGTTATGTTAAATCCGTAATTATCCCATTCTAGATTGTTTAATATTTTATTTCCGATCGCGTCGGTCAACGAGTTGGATGAATATTTTAGAACATCAGGAATTGTCCCAATCAACTTGCCGCCTTGGATTAAAAAATCGATATTGGGGACAGGGGAGCAGAACTTGTCCTGGGTTGATAAATTGATTGAACTTAATCTGTCGATGGCAAAACTTATCGAGGTTACTTGTTGCGACGCAACCGTGGCGTCGGGTTTGGTTGGGTTGGGATTCGAAGGAGCGCCGGCAGGATAAGTTCTGTCGGAGGAATATCCGGATTTATTGACGGAGATCCTGTACGAAGCGGTGCTGGTTGGAATGTCTACAAGCTGGAGCGCGCCGTTTATGTTAGTGGTGTCGGTTATGTTTATTGTCGGCGTGGTGCTTGAGTTTGTTACTGTTACATTGGCGCTGCTTACCGGCTGGCCATATGCGTCTAAGACATTTATAAAAAGTGAACCGTTGTTAGTGGTGGTTTCCAGGCCCTTTGCCGGAGCAACGGTTGTTGTCATAGTGATTGAGGCAACGCCGCCAAAACCTTGGCATGAAACGCAATTGGCTTCAACTTCGATGATTTTATAATCAGCCGGAGATGTGTCATTGGGAGTTCCGCCCAAAATGCCGTCGAACGGATCGTCAATATTTCTAACGGTTGTAGTCAACAAAAAACTGCCTCCGCCGGATTGGACCGTTGTGGTTGCCAATAGTTTTCCCGAAGGGTACCCGCCTAAAATTCCGATGTCGGAATAGTTCATTTTTCTGGCGGTTTCAAATTGGGTTTCCACGGCCGCAACGGCTTCAACGCGCCACTGATTTTTCAAGATTATTTCCAAAATATTTGCATAAACCAGATATATAGAATAGGCGATTATTAAAAGCAGGGTAGAGGCGACAAGGCCTTCTATTAAAGTGAAACCTTGGCTGTTCTGGTTTTTAAAATTAAAGCGCAGTTTCATTGTTAAAAAATAACGGACTAAAAGCTAAAAACTTAGAATTATTTAACTTTCAGCCCCTGTGTTACCGAATATATCGGGGTGATTATCGAAAGCGCCACAAAGCCGATAAGCACTCCCATAACAATTATAAGAATCGGTTCCAAAATGCTGGAGAGGTTTTTGGTAACGTCATCAACGTCATTTTCATAAAATTCGGAAAGATAAAGAAGAGTATCGCTTAGGTTGCCGGTTTTTTCGCCGATTGAAATCATTTCTCCGACCATGGGCGGAAAAAGATCCGGCCGCCCGATTAAAAACTGGGAAATTTCCTCGCCGCGGGAAACGCCGGTCGCTATTTTTCCAATTTGTTCGTTAAATATAAGATTACTGGTTGTTGCTGCCGTAATATTTATGGCTTCAACAACTTTTATGTCGCTTCGAAGAAGAAGCCCTAATGTCCGGCAGAAGTTTGCAATGTTGTAATGTTTTGACAATCGGCCGGCCAGGGGCAAAACCAATAAAAAACGGGTAGCGGCATATTTAACCGCTTTTATTTTAAAAATCAGCCATAAGAAAATTACAAAAATTATCAACCCGATAATTACGTAAAATCCGTAAGCTACCAAAAATTCGCTGACCGTAATTAAAACGCGCGTGGTAATAGGAAGTGTTATTTTTAAACTTTTAAAAACCGGCAGGATTTTAGGGAAAATATAAATCGTCAGAAATCCAACGATGCCTATTGTGGCAAAGCCGATTATTACCGGATAAATAAGGGCGCCTTTTATTTTTTTCTTCAGGTTTTGGTTTTTTTGGAGCTCCTCCGCCAAATAATTAAGGTTTTCATAAAGTATGCCGCTGGCTTCGCCGACTCTTATGACGTTTATGAACAAGTCACCAAAAATATTTTTGAATTTTTCAAGCCCGGTTGATAAAAATTGGCCGTTGGAAACGTCATCGACAAGCTCGGCAAGAATTTTTTTCATTGATTTCGAGGTGGCCTGTTTTTTTAACAGCTGCAAACTGTCGACAATGGGCATTCCGGTTTTAACCATTATGGAAAGGTGTTTGGCAAAAATTATTTTTTCCTGGTTAGTAACTCTAAAAAATATATTATTCATGGATAACTCTTAATACTTCTTCTATTGTGGTTAAGCCCTCGATGGCCTTTTTAAACCCGTCTTCGATCATTGAAGTCATGCCGTTTTTTTCGGCTAAATGCTTGATTTCGGAGGCGGCGGCTTTTCTAATGATAGCCGCCCGCATCTCGTCGTCGATTTCCATAACTTCGTGTATTCCGACACGGCCTCTGTAACCGGTGCCGCTGCAATTATCGCAACCTTTGCCCTGATAAAATTTTTTGGATTTGTATAAAGTTTCAACCGGAAACGTTCCCATTAATCCTTCTAGGTCGTTGATGGTCACTTTTTTTTCAAATTTGCATTCGTTGCAAATTTTTCTGACCAATCTTTGGCCGATGGCGACGTTTACCGTGGAGGCGATTAAAAATGGTTCGACATTCATATCGATAAGCCGCGGCAAAGTCGTCGGCGCATCGTTGGTGTGGATGGTGGACAGAAGCAAGTGGCCAGTTAAGGCGGCGTTAACCGCAATGGCGGCGGTTTCTTCGTCTCTAATTTCGCCGACCATGACGATGTTCGGATCTTGCCTTAAAATAGAGCGGAGTCCGTTGGCGAAAGTTAGGCCTGTTCTCGCGTTGACTTGAATTTGTTCGATTCCTTCAATCGCGTATTCGATAGGATCTTCAATGGTAATAATCGAAATGTCTTTGGTGTTGAGAGTTTTTAAAATTGTGTAAAGAGTCGTTGTTTTGCCGGAACCGGTAGGGCCGGTCGCTAAAATCATTCCATACGGTTTTTTCATGTTCCGTTCTATTTTTTCAATATCTTTTGGCGCAAATCCCAAGCTTTCCAGAGTGAATTTTTCGGCTTTTTCCGAAAGAAGGCGCATAACGCAATCCTCGCCGTAAAAAGTCGGCGCTAAGGAAACACGAATATCCACGAAGCCGTCGTTTTTGAATTTTAAGCGGAAACGGCCGTCTTGAGCCGCCTGATGCTCATCGGTTCGAAGACCCGATAAGACTTTAACGCGGGTTATGACTTCGGATTGGATTTCTTTCGGCAAAATAAAAGAGTCATTTAAAATGCCGTCGATTCTAAGTCGTACTCTGACTCTTTTTTCTTCGGGATCAACATGAACATCGGAAGCCCCGGCTTTATAAGCGTATTCAATAAGAGAATCAACCAAACCGATGATTGAAATTTCGCCTCCGCGTTGTAATTCTTCTTCAACTTTTGAAATGGTTGCCATAAAAAAGACCTGTTTTTTATAATTTTATCAATAAAATAAACAAAAAACAATCAATGCCTGCTTTTTTACAAGCTGCTAAATTATAAAGTTTGGAAAAAGTAAGGTTATCCACATTCACTCTAGTAATTCGACGATCGTCGAATTACTAGAGTAAGTAAAATGCCGCGTTTTTGAGGCGCGGCTGGCTGGGGGCAGAACGGCGGTCGAGGTTATAAAAATGCTCGGATTTTCCATTCGGGTACTCCCATTTTCCGAAGTTCTTTTTTTATTTCGTCGTACTGTTTTTCAATAAACTGTGAGCGGTTCATGCCCGAAGGAGGACTTTCAAAATATTCCACAGCATTTTTAGAACTTAAACGCGGTGAAATTTTTTCTAAAATATACTCCCTTATTTCCGCTACTGTGGAGTACTGCCTGCTAATAGCTAAAAGTTCTTGGAGTTTTTCAATCTCCTTTTTTCCCCCGAATTTTTTAATCAATAAGCGATAAGGCAACCGATGAAAGCGAAGACCGAAGAATAGAATCAGCAAGGCTAGAAGAATGATTGATATGAATAACACCTTCGCAAGTTCAATAACGGACATTTTGTCCTCCGGGCAATCGGAATTTAATTCGTAAATATCTAATTGCAAAATAACTATTTTTTTTGACAAAGTCAATTTTTTGCGTAGTAATATAAGTAATTATGTATTTATTTAAATTGCATTCTAAATTCAAACCGACCGGAGACCAGCCGCAAGCGATCAAAAAACTTATTAGCGGGATTGAAAAAGGAAATACCCGCCAGACGCTTTTGGGCGTAACCGGTTCGGGAAAAACTTTTACGATGGCCAACGTTATCGCTAATTTTAATATGCCAACGTTGGTAATCGCGCCAAACAAAACTTTGGCCGCGCAGCTTTACCGAGAATATAAAAACTTCTTTCCGGAAAACTCGGTAAATTATTTCGTTTCTTATTACGATTATTACCAGCCCGAAGCGTATATGCCCATAACCGACACTTATATAGGAAAGGAAGCGATGATAAACGAGGAAATCGATAAGCTTCGGCATCAGGCGACTAGCGCTCTTTTAACAAGAAAAGATGTCATAGTAGTGGCTTCGGTTTCGTGCATTTATAACTTAGGTGTGCCGGTAAATTATTTTGAAAGCGCGCTTCATTTGGAAATCGGAAAATTAATTACCCGCGGAGATTTAATAAGGCAGCTCGTGAAAATTCAATTCCAGCGAACACCAGGAGTTTTAAAAAGAAGTTATTTTCGCGCCAGAGGAGACGCATTTGAAATTATGCCGGCGAGCGGAAACGCGCTGTATTTTGTTGAAATCGAAAACCAAAAAATAAAATTACTCGCGCTTTTAGATCCTCTTACTAGAAAAATAACTGAAAATTTAAACGAGTTGGTTATTTTTCCGCCCAAACATTTTATTTCCCAAGAACCGCAGATAAAAAAGGCGGTTGAGGAAATTAAAAATGAGCTGAAGGAACGGCTGGAATATTTTAATAATAATAATTTATATCTTGAAGCCCAGCGGTTAGAGAGAAGAACCAGATATGATATGGAAATGCTTAAAACTTTAGGATTCTGCCCGGGAATTGAAAATTATTCCAGGCATTTGACCGGAAAATTGGCCGGCGAGCCGCCGGATACTTTATTGGAATATTTCCCCCGTGATAAAAACGGCGACCCGCGTTTTTTGACGATTATTGATGAGTCGCATATTGCCGTACCGCAAGTCAGGGGAATGTACGAAGGAGATAAGAGCAGGAAAGGAATATTGGTTCAATACGGCTGGAGATTGCCTTCGGCTTTGGATAATAGGCCTTTGAAGTTTGCCGAGTTTGAAAAACGGGTCGGGCAAATTGTTTTTACGTCAGCTACTCCCGGAGATTTCGAACTGGAAAATTCAAAACAAGTCGTTGAGCAGATTATTCGGCCAACAGGTTTAATTGACCCGCCGATTGAAGTCCGGCCCGTGTTTGATAAAAAAGAAAATCGCGGGCAGATAGACGATATTATGGAAGAGTCGAAAAAAATCGTGAAAAACAACGAGCGGGTGATTATAAACACTTTAACTAAAAAAATGGCCGAGGATTTACAAGAGTTTTTAGTAAAAAGGAAATTTAAGGCAAAATATCTTCACTCGGATGTGAAAACTTTAGAGCGGGCGGAAATTTTAACTCAATTTAGAAAAGGCCCGATAAACGGAGGGTTCGATATTTTAGTCGGGGTTAATTTGCTTCGCGAAGGTTTGGATTTGCCGGAAGTAGCGCTGGTGGCGATTTTGGACGCGGACAGAGAAGGATTTTTGCGGAGTGAAACGGCACTGGTTCAAACAATGGGCCGGGCCGCCCGAAACATTAATGGAAGAGTCATTATGTATGCCGATAATTTAACAGGTTCTTTAAAGCGCGCCATAAAAGAAGTTGAACGCCGCCGGAAAATCCAGACAGAATACAACAAGAAAAACAAAATTACTCCTCAATCGATTGTCAAAAAAGTGGAAGATTTGATTCAAATTGATTCTGACTTCGGGGCGTAAAAATAAGGACCCGGTTAAGGGTCCTTTTCGAGGGTTGAGAAACACAATTTCTGTATTCTTATACCATTTCCATTTTCGGCCGTTTGTAGCCGGCCCAGATCATCTCCTCGGCCTTTGCGAGAGGAATGTGCGGATAAAATCGCTCTTCATCAGCCTTTTTCATCATGCCCGAAGTATAGGGCACGAAGACGGCGTTGGGCATTAACTCCACCACGTGGGCACCGCGAGTCAGCTGAAGGAAACTATCCATTGTTCCTGTCACCTTCTCCTTTAATGGCGAGTAAACCGGGAAATGCACGAAAGTGAAGGTGGGGGAAACAACAAGAAGGTCGGCTCCACCCTCTGCGGCTCCCAAAGTTCTTTCGTAATCGGTTTTTCTGACCACGGCCAACACGCCGTTATTATAGCAAGTGTAAAGATTCGGGATACGCCGCAAATATCTTTGGCGCGTCCATTTCTCCAAACGAGGAAAAAGGTTTTCCATCGATTTACCCGCCACGGAAATTCCACACCATAATCCGCCGAGAACACTCACGATCATAAACAGCATTGAAATCCAGAAACTCAATGTTTTCGGATCGTTTGACGGATGTATTAAAAAGTCCCAAGCCAGCACCGGCAACAAAATCCCCGCAAAGAAACCTGCGACGAACAATACGATACAAAACATTGTAAGTCCCACAAGAGCTAATCGATAGAGCGTTTTGTCAAACATCGTATTTCTCCTTGTTGTCTGCCTCCGTTCATTCCCGCGCTCATTCCCCGGTGGGGTGAGTTAGGGTGCGCGTGAGGGCTTACGACGATGTACTTATTATATAATATCATACTTTAATAATATTGTCAATTGGCGTATTCACGTGAATTAACCAATTGACTAGAGGTAATTAAATAGTAAAATAAGACACAACTAAAAATAATTTTATTGCCCCCTATAAGTCAAAAGGAGGGCGGTTTAATTTATGGAAGATAAAATTATTATCAAAGGGGCTCGGGTGCATAATTTAAAAAACATCAGCGCCGAGATACCAAAAAATAAACTGATAGTTTTTACCGGAGTTTCGGGAAGCGGCAAATCGTCGCTTGCTTTTGATACGATTTTTGCCGAAGGCCAACGCAGATATATTGAATCTTTGTCTCCTTATGCCAGGCAATTTTTGGGGCAAATGGACAGGCCGGATGTGGATGAAATAGCGGGATTGTCGCCGGCAATCGCGATTGATCAAAGGGCTCTTTCGCATAACCCGCGTTCAATTGTCGGAACTTTAACGGAAATTTATGACTATTTAAGAGTTCTATACGCCCGTTTGGGAGATGTTTATTGCCCTAATGACGGAACAAAAATTAAAAAATTATCCTTGGAAGAAATCGTGGATATTATCAAGGACAACGCGAAAGAATTAAAAGAACAAACAGTTATTATTTTGTCTCCGGTTGTCCGCGGAAGAAAGGGGGAATATTATCAGCTCCTTTACGATTATTTATCGCTTGGTTTTAGCGAGGCGAGAATTGACGGGAAATTCCACAGCCTGCATGAACGGGTGGACCTTTCGCGTTATAAGGAACACGAGATAGAAATAGTAATGGACAAGGTGATGGCGCAGGACGAAAGCCGTTTGTTTGAGGCGGTTGAAAATTCTTTGAACTATAGCAAAGGACTGGTTATCGCGAAGTTCTCTAAAAAAGAAATTTTGCTTTCTTCAAACTGGACTTGCCCGGTTGATAATTTTTCTTTTCCGGAAATCGAGCCGCGGCTTTTTTCTTTTAACAGCCCGCACGGCGCGTGCCCGACTTGTTTCGGACTGGGCAAAACCGATTTGTTTTTAAAAACCATTTGCCCAAATTGCGACGGAAAAAGATTAAAGCCGGAATCGCTTTCGGTAAAAATCGCCGGGAAAAATATTTACGAGGTTTGCAGTTTGCCCCTTAGCCAAGCGCACGATTTTTTCGTGAAATTCAAAAATAAAATGACAGCGAGGGAAAAGAAAATAGCTTTAAATGTCGTGGAGGAAATAGAAAACAGGCTGCAGTTCTTGCTGGAAGTCGGCCTTGATTACCTGACTTTAAACAGGGAAGCGGAAACGCTTTCAGGCGGCGAAGCGCAAAGAATAAGATTGTCTTCCCAGATAGGATCAAAACTTTCCGGAACTTTGTATGTTTTGGACGAGCCGACAATAGGGCTTCATGAAAGAGACACGGAAAGATTGATAAATACTTTAAAAGCGTTACGAGACCAAAATAATACCGTTATCGTTGTGGAGCATGATGAGAAAACGATTCATAGTTCCGATTATCTTTTGGATTTGGGGCCGAACGCCGGGGTGCACGGCGGAGAAGTAACCGCGATCGGCGAAACAAACAAATTATTAAAAAGCAAAGAAAAAACAAAATCATTAACTTTGGAATATTTGCGCGGGGACAAGGAAATAGCTGTTCCAGAAACAAGACGGCACAAAACAGCCGAATCGATAAAAATAATCGGCGCGAGAGCGAATAATTTGAAAAATATCGAAGTTGAGTTTCCTCTCCGGCGTTTAGTTTGTTTGACCGGAGTTTCGGGAAGCGGAAAATCGTCTTTGCTTTACGATGTTTTATACGAAAATCTTTCAAAAATAAAAGCGCGTTTTAACGAGCCTTTAGAAAATGCCGCGAGAATTTTGGGAAGCGAATTTATCGATAAAATCGTTATGGTTGACCAGTCGCCGATTGGCCGGACTCCGCGTTCCAATCCGGCAACTTATACGGGAATATTCACGCCGATCAGGGATTTTTATTCTGCCCTGCCCGCCTCGCGGGAAAAGGGTTATTCGGCATCGAGATTTTCTTTTAATGTTCAAGGAGGCAGGTGCGAAGCATGCCAAGGGGCGGGATTTAATTTGATAGAAATGCATTTTTTGCCGCCGGTTTTGGTGGAATGCGAAGTTTGCCACGGCAAAAGATTCAACCGTGAAACACTGCAAATAAAACATAACGCTTTGATAAACTCAGCGCGAGTAAGCAAAAATATCAGCGAGATTTTGCAAATGACCGTTGACGAGGCGATGGAATTTTTTGACGGAATATATTTGATAACCGATAAATTAAAAGTGCTACAGGAAGTCGGGCTCGGATATATAAAACTCGGCCAGAGCGCCACGACTTTATCGGGAGGAGAAGCGCAGAGAATAAAACTTTCCAAAGAGCTTATTCATCCTTTGGGGAAAAGGGGATTGTTTTTGCTGGACGAGCCGACAGTCGGGCTTCATTATCACGATATTGAAATGCTTTTGAAGGTTTTAAACAAGCTTATCGAAAAAGGAAATTCGATATTTGTCATAGAGCACAATATGCATGTGATAAAATCAGCGGATTATGTTATTGATTTGGGACCCGAAGGCGGAGAAAAAGGCGGAAAACTTATTGCCAAGGGAACTCCGGAAGAAATCATAAGAAACGACAAAAGCCTCACCGGAAAATATTTAAAAGAATATCTGAAATAAAAAACGTAGGACCCTTTTTAGGGGTCCTTTTGAGGCGGGGGAAAAGCGGAGAGAAACTCTTCTGCCGTATTGATAACGTGGGTTACTTCAGAAAACGTTAAGAAGCCAGAAGAATCCCCAACCCATGAACGATCATAAGTTACCTTTGCAAGCGAGGGCATTTCGGTTTGGTGCATAATTTTTCTTATTACGGTTTCGGCGATGGGAGTTATTTTGCAAAGCGCGTGTCTATTTACGTTCTTCAGTTCGTTTTTTGTGTATCTTCCTTCGCTCAATCTTTTAGCGTTCTTTTCGCCATCAATGAAGATTTTGTCTTCTTTCGCCAACGCTTTTAATTTTTCAACAAGATGAAAGGTGTATGCCCACGAAAAACCGTTTACGACCGGAGGAAGCAGGTATTTTATCTCCTTCTTCATTTCAAGACCCCCCTCAATATGGATTTATTTGTGTTCTGATATAATGAAATCATCATCTATAATTTATGTCAAATTTATTACTAAAAGCTAAAAAATTTCCTTTAAAACCGGGAATTTATATGTTTTTAGACGCTAAAAAGAGAATGCTTTATGTTGGCCGGGCGGTTTCTTTGAAAAAGCGTATTTTGAATTACTTTCAGAAAAATTTGCCAGATTCGCGGATAAAAGAAATGGTTTCTTTGGCGCGGGATATAAAATATAAAGAAGCAGACAATCTTTTGGATGCTATTGTTTTGGAGGCGAATTTGATAAAAAAATATTGGCCGAAATACAATATAAAAGACAAAGACGACCGCTCGTTTATTTATATTGTAATATCAAAAAAAGACGATTTTCCGAAACCCGTTGTTTTACGAGGTCAAGAAATAGAAAAAATGCCTCAGACAAACGTCCGTATTTTCGGGCCCTACCAAGCGCTACATTTAATACAAAACGCGCTGAAAATTATTAGAAGAATTTTTCCATACAGTACATGCCGCTTAAATCAAGGCAATCCTTGTTTTGATTATCAAATTGGGCTTTGTCCGGGCGCGTGCGTCGGGGTTATTTCAAAACAAGATTACCGGAAAAACATAGACAGTATCACTTTACTTTTGAAGGGCGATAAAAAAAGATTGATGAAAAAGCTAAAAAAAGAAAATCCCGATAAAGCGAGGGCGCTTTCCCACATTCAGGATGTTTCTTTAGTGAGCGAAACCGATATTAAAAGTTCAGCGTTACGAATTGAAGGCTATGATATTTCCCATTTAGCCGGCAAGGAAACTTACGGATCAATGGTTGTTTTTACGAATGGCGAAGCGGATAAAAATCAATATCGATTATTTAAAATTAAAAACGCTCCTGCAAATGACGACCCGCGGGCTTTGGAAGAAATGATTTTAAGGCGTTTTAAACACGGCGAATGGCAAAAGCCAAATTTGATTTTAATAGACGGCGGCCGGCCGCAAATAAGCTTTATTTCAAAAACATTAAGAAATAAAAACATAAATATCTCTTTGGTCGGGATTTCCAAATTTGGCGGCGATGAATTGGTTTTTCCGCTAGGAACAAAAAAATCCACAAGAGAATTGATTGAAAATTTAAAAGGCGTTTTGTTAAAAGTTCGCGAGGAAGCGCACCGGTTTGCTTTAAAATCCAGCAGGCGTAAAAGGGGAGTGTTGATAAGTAATTTCTAATTTTTGGCAAAATTAAATATAATTTCAGTAAAGGGTCGATAAGATAAAATAAAATATGCAAAAAAATCTTGGCACAATCGATAGGATAATCAGATTAATAATCGCCCTGGGATTATTGTATGTGGCGTTTGTTTATTACCAAACTAATTTTATTTTGGCGATAATTGCGTTTATTTTGGCGCTCGGTACCGCAATTACCGTAATCACTGGTTTTTGTATTGTTTACAAAATTTTCGGGATAAGCACCAGGAAGGAGCCAGTTGGTTCGTCATTTCCGTCACAACTTCAATAGTAGTTAGGAGTTAGAATTTAGGAATTAGTAAAAACAAATTTTAGAAATCAGCCGTTTTCAAAATGGCTGATTTCTTTTAATAAAAACATTTGAAAATCCATAATTTTTTGATAAGATGGTTTTGTTGAGGAGCTTGTCCCATACCTAATTTATGCGTGGGATTTGTCCCGCGTAAATTATGTGTGTGGGGGCCTATAGTTCAGTGGTACAACACCTCATTTGCAATGAGGAGCCGCGAGTTCGATTCTCGCTAGGTCCACCCGGTAGTAGATTTTGGCTATCCCGCCATCGGCGGGATAAAAGCAAATTTTATACAGCTAAAATTCACTACGGGGTCCACAAAGGTGGGGTGTCCGAGTGGTTGAAGGAGACAGTCTTGAAAACTGTTATACCGGAAACGGTATCGTGGGTTCGAATCCCACCCCCACCGCCAAGAATCACATTTCGAAAAATCAAGGTTGGAAGCCTCGGCGCAAAGCGCCTCGGCATGGTATTTTTCCGCAATTTTCAAGGAATTGTTGAAATCCAAAACCAAAGTGCGGTCGGCAATGCGGAAGTTCGAACCAATCTTTTTGAGAAAATCCCGAATCCTTTCGGGATTTTCTTGTTGAGCGTATTTTTCGGCTTGGTTGGCGTCTTTTAGAAAGGCAATGGCAAGTTCGAACCGATTATTGCTCTTTCGCCCAAAAGCAGTGATTTTTTCTTCCAAATCTTTTTTAGCGAGAATGAGCTTGTGCTTTTTAGCGGTATATTCCGTTTGCGACAAATTGCCGTCCAGTTGCAAATCAAGCAAGCGATCAAGTTTTGTTTCTATCTCTACAAGCTCATTTCTCGCTTTTTGGGCGAAAGAGCTTTCCGCTTGGGCAATTTCCATTTTCTCTTTTTCAAATTCTGCGATTGAAGCATTTGCCCAAGCGGAAGACAAAGAAACTTTTTGTATTTCCGTTCTGATTTGAGAAGTGATGGCGTCCTCTCTCGCATATCTCTGCGAACAAGGATTTTTCCGTTTGGTACAGCGCAAATAGTTGTGTCCTTTTTGCGTTTCGGTGGTGATGAAACAGCCACATTCTCCACAACGGAAAAATCCTCTAAAAACATAAGGTTTGAGTTTTGGCGATTTCGGTTTGCTCTTGTTCGCCATCACTTCTTGAACGGAATCAAAAAGTTTCTTTGTGATAATCGGTTCATGCTTTCCGTCATACAGTTCGCCGTTATATTCAATCATGCCGTAATAGATTTTATTCTTGAGCATATACTGATAATTTGAGACGGAAAGCATTTTGCCTTTCTTGCCAACCAAGCCCAAGGAATTGATAATCTTTCGGATTTGAGCGAGGGGATATTCGCCGGTGGCGTACATTTCAAAAGCCCGCTTGATATACTTTGCCTTTTCTTTATCCACAGCGATACAGCGGGCGTTTTTGTCGTTTATATAGCCCAATGGCGCCCAAGCGGGCCATATTCCATTTCGGAGTTTCTGGCGGATACCCCTCTTTATATTTTCCGAAAGATTATCAATGTAGTATTTTGATTGCCCAAAAGCTATGGACAACATAAATT
>ORJL010892174.1_pt1 | contig 140797 bp, 141 predicted proteins | sample 1779941 | NCBI WGS metagenome assembly ORJL01 (sample SAMEA104232317, study PRJEB22302) | groundwater metagenome | biome: forest; feature: aquifer; material: groundwater | place: USA | collected 2011-08-07 | depth 5.8 m | reverse complement strand
TGTTCGGGCTCGACTGGAGATAGGCGTGACGATCCTCGCTGTCTGTCGGTCTCACGCGACCTAGACCAAGTCGGTCTGTCACGCCCGAGTGACTCGTTCTTGGTGCTTCACTATAGCGTATAACCAATATACAAGACCAAATAGACGAAATAGACCTTTTCTGAGGAAATCCGATGATCTCGAAATTAATCGCGTGGAGCGCCACCAACCGATTTATCATCGGCCTCTTCACCCTCTTTGCTGTTGCCTGGGGGATCTGGGCGCTGCGCAATACGCCTTTGGATGCCATCCCCGACCTATCAGACATTCAGGTCATCGTACAAACGGAGTGGGCTGAGCGAAGCCCGACGCTCGTAGAGGACCAGGTTACTTACCCTATCGTTACGTCGCTGCTCTCGGCCCCTAAAGTGAAGGCCGTTCGCGGCTTCTCCTTCTTCGGCGCCTCCTTTGTCTACATCATCTTCGAAGACGGCACGGACCTCTATTGGGCCAGGAGCCGTGTGCTCGAGTATATGCAGGGCGTACAGGACAGGTTGCCCCAGGGCGTGACCCCGGTTTTAGGGCCGGATGCGACCGGCGTAGGTTGGGGGTTCGAGTACGCGGTGGTGGATACGACCGGTCGACACGATCTGGCCCAACTGCGGACACTGAACGACTGGTATATTCATCACTGGCTTCTGTCGGTCCCAGGTGTGGCCGAGGTGGCGCGGATTGGCGGCTTCGTCAAGCAGTATCAGGTCTCCATCGATCCTGCGACCCTTCTCGGGTTCAAGCTTCCCCTTGAGCGAGTGATCGAGGCGATCCGGAAGGGGAACAACGATACCGGGGGCCGGGTGGTGGAGTTTAACGGACGCGAGTATATGGTTCGCGGACTTGGCTACATTAAATCCATGAAAGATATCGAGGCGATCGTCGTCGGGACCGACGAACGCGGCACCCCGGTCCTGGTCCGGGACATTGGTCGGGTCGGTCTGGGGCCCGATATCCGCCGTGGCGTTGCCGAGCTGAACGGCGAGGGCGATGTCGCCGGCGGGATCGTCGTGATCCGGTACGGCGAGAACAGTCTGGACGTCATCCAGCGGGTCAAGGCCAAGATTCAGCAGATCGCGCCGTCGTTGCCGGAGGGCGTCAGGATCGTCACCACCTACGACCGATCCGACCTGATCCACCGTTCCATCGCCACACTCAAGGAGAAGCTGATCGAGGAGAGCCTGATCGTCAGCCTGGTGATCATTGTATTCCTCTTTCATTTTCGAAGCGCGCTGGTGGTGATCCTGACCCTGCCGGTCGCCATCCTGATGTCGTTCATCGCCATGTACTACATCGGCGTCGGTTCGAATATCATGTCGCTGGGGGGGATCGCCATTGCGATCGGCGCCATGATCGATGCCGCCATCATCATGGTAGAGAACGCCCACACGCGGCTGGAGGAATGGGAGAAGGAGGGGCGTCCAATCGACCGGACCCGCCTCTTGATCGAAGCGGCCCAACAGGTGGGGCGTCCGCTCTTCTTCTCGTTACTGATCATCACGGTTTCCTTCCTGCCTGTCTTCACCCTGCAGGCCCAGGAGGGTCGCCTCTTTCGCCCCCTGGCCTATACAAAGACCTTCTCGATGTTTTTTTCGGCCTTCCTCGCGGTCACGCTTGGTCCACTTCTCATGGTCTTACTTATCCGGGGCAAGATCCAGCCGGAGGAGAAGAACCCGATTAATCGATTCCTGATCTGGGCCTACCAGCCGGTGGTCCACCTGGCGCTCAGGTGGAAAAAGACCGTCCTCGTGATGGCTCTCCTTGCCATGGCGGCTACTGTGCCGATTTTCCTGACGTTTGGTTCGGAGTTTATGCCACCCCTGTACGAGGGGACCCTGCTGTACATGCCGACTGCCCTGCCTGGGGCCTCGATCACGCAAGTCTCCCAGCTCCTGCAGATCCAGGACCGGATCATCAAACATTTTCCGGAGGTTGAGTCGGTCTTCGCCAAAGGGGGGCGCTCCACCAGCGCCACCGACCCGGCCCCCCTGGAGATGATCGAGACCGTGATCAACCTGAAGCCGGAAGAAGCATGGCGGAAGGGGATGACCGTTGAGAAACTGATCGACGAGATGGATACAGCGCTCCAACTTCCCGGCGTGAGTAATGCCTGGACGATGCCGATCAAGGCCAGGATCGATATGCTCAGCACGGGGATCCGAACCCCGGTCGGGATCAAGGTCCTTGGGCCGAAGCTTGAAACGATCCAGAGCATCGGCCAGGAGATCGAGACGGCGCTCAAGTATGTTCGCGGCACTCGGAATGTGCTTGCCGAGCGTGTAGCCGGCGGCTACTACCTTGATTTTGAGATCAAACGGGATGAGATTGCCCGTTATGGCTTGACGGTAGCCGACGTAGAAGACGTCATCGAGACGGCCGTCGGAGGCCGGGCCGTCACCACGACGATCGAGGGACGGGAGCGGTTTCCGGTCAACGTCCGCTATTTCCGAGGGCTGCGGGACAGCATGGACGGCCTCAAGCGGGTCCTGGTATCAACCCCGATGGGCGCCCAGATCCCGATTACGCAACTCGTTGATCTCAGGATGTCAACCGGCACCACCCTGATCCGGAGCGAGGCCGCCGAGTTAGTTGGCTACGTCTATGTCGATGTCGCCGACCGGGATATTGGCAGCTATGTCGCCGACGCCCAGCGGGTGGTGGCCGAGCAGGTGAAGCTTCCCCAGGGGTATCACCTGCTCTGGAGCGGGCAGTTTGAGTATATGGAGCGTGCCAAGGAGCGGCTGAAGGTTGTCATCCCGCTCACCCTGCTGATCGTGTTCGTGCTGCTCTATTTCAACACGGCGAGTGTCACCAAGGTCTTTATTGTACTGCTTGCTGTTCCGTTCTCCCTTATCGGTGCCTTCTGGCTCGTCTATCTCTTGGGATATAATCTGAGCGTGGCGGTCTGGGTCGGGATCATCGCCCTCGCCGGCGTGGATGCCGAAACGGGGGTCATCATGCTTCTGTATCTGGATCATGCGTACGAGAAACGGCTGAGCGCGGGGCGGATGCGCACCCTGACAGATCTCCATGAGGCGATCAGCGAGGGGGCCGTGAAGCGAATTCGCCCGAAGATGATGACCGTCATGGCGATTCTGATGGGGTTGCTCCCGATCATGTGGAGCCACGGCGCCGGCGCGGACGTCATGAAACGGATCGCCGCCCCCATGATCGGTGGCGTTGTCACGTCGTTCATCCTTGAGCTTGTCGTGTATCCGGTCATCTTCGAGGTCTGGCGTAGCCGCCAGCTCGCGCAAACCGGTGGGACACAGGCGCTTCCCGAGAGGGAAAGCTAGTGTAGCGTATCCAACGCTTCTTGACATATACCGTTCACCCTGAGCTTGTCGAAGGGTGCATAAACTGGGCTTCGACAGGCTCAGCCCGAACGGGGTCAGTACCGAGTGATTTCTGAGACAGTACACTGGAGGACGAACCATGGTAAACGAGGAGAACCTGGGATCGAGCACGCCAGGGACGGATGCGCCCGAAATGATCGAGCAGCTGAAATCGATTGTCCGGGAGCACTGCGTCTGCTGGGAAGTGTGGCCTGAACAGCTTGCAGGGGGCGGCCACAGGCCGTTACAGGTAGGCTTCGATCTGGTGTTGAATGGGGCCCATGCTCACGATAAGGATCGGCCTTCGCCCGGCTGCGAGAAATGCAAGGCGATCTTCGAGCATCTTCGCGAGATCGCGGAGTGGATCGTACCCAAGGTCGAGCGTCCTTCCCGATATGACATCCAGATCTTCGACCACGCGATTCATTTCGCTCCCGAGCGAGGCAATCGTCCAGATGTTGCGCTGACCATTAAGATTCTTCACCGCTCGGCGATCGACAGACCTGTCGATGAATGCGAAGTGCGCTGTCTCAATGAGATGAAGGAAAAGCTCGCGCAGATCGGGGCGCAACATCGGCAATGGGCAGATTGACCGACGAGCTAACCACTGGCGGTGCCTCTTCTGGTAGCGGGAGAGGCCCTGACTTTGAGATCCGATCAAACCGTGTGACCATCTCAACGCTGAGGTCAACGTTCTTGTCGAGGTATACGACACCGGGTACTCTGCCTCCAGGATGGCGGTTAGAACTTATGCAGCGGCGTAGGCGTGTATCTATCTTCCCGACCGATTACGGTCTCGCCGGTCCGCTATCAAAGAACCGGCAACGCCGGCTGCCAGGATCGCGAGCACCACCATCAGTAGGTAGAGGTTGAAGTGCTTGCCGAGGATGAGCTTGAGTGATTCGGCAAGCAGCATCTTAGCACCCACGACCAACAGGACCAGGGCGAGTGCGGCCTTGAGGTAACGGAACTGCTTCACCATCCCGGCTAACGCAAAGTAAAGAGACCGCAGACCGAGGATGGCGAACACGTTGCTGGTAAAGACCAGAAAGGGGTCGCCCGTGATGGCAAAGATGGCTGGAATCGAGTCAACCGCAAAGATTACGTCGGTCGTCTCGACCATGACGAGCGCCAGTGCAAGAGGCGTGAGGAGCAGCGTTCCCGGGCGGGCCTTCTCTACGATCTCGTCCGACATTGCGGGCGTACCCGGGACCTCGCTTTCGTAGGATGCCGGCGCCCCGGCGCGAACTATGAAATGCTCGCCGTGGAACCTGGCCGTCACCGGGAACAACCGCCGCGTCAACCGGACCACCACGGTCTTATTCGGATCGGTGTGTTCCGCCTTCAGGAACAGCATCTTGATGGCGGTCAAGATCAGGAAGGCGGCGAAGATATATAAGACCCAATGAAACTCGGCGATCAGCCTTGCTCCGAGGGCGATCATGACGCCGCGCAGGACCAGTGCGCCCAGGATACCCCAGAACAGCACGCGATGCTGATAGAGCGGCGGCACCGCAAAGAAGTTGAAGATCATCGCGATGACGAAGATATTATCCACGCTGAGCGACTTCTCGACAACATAGCCGGTCAGGTACTTCTCCGTTGCCGTCGAACCGTCGTTTGGCAATCCATCAACGGGATCAGCGACGGTACTAAGGCCGAACCACTGCCCCTCGTACGTAAAGTGCACGAATACGGCAAAGGCCAACCCCATGGCGAGCCACACCCCGGACCAGGCGATGGCCTCCTTGACTGTGACGACATGGGCCTTGCGATGAAAGACGCCCAGGTCCAGTGCCAGCATGAGCAGAACGAACGCGATGAATCCTAGCCATACCCAGATCATATCGCGAATACCTTCGTCCGAATCTTGAGCCGTCTTATGAACCAATACCCTGTGAACGCTGCTACGGCGGGTACCTTCAGGGGCAGGTCAGTCGAAAGGATTGTCCGGCGGGCCAGATCGGCCGACCGTTTCGGCGGGGCCGCGCATATCAGGCCACCTTGACTCCTATTGCTGCTTGGATGGAGATGAACTCCCCCAGATTATCCATTGTCACCAGACCCACCAACCTGCCGTCGTGCGTCACGGGCAGCGTGTGACAATCACCGGCCTGGAGGCGTGCGAATGCCGTCTCCAGCATGTCGGACGAGTCGATGAGTTGGAAATCCCGGCGCATCACCTCGGCGACGGGCACTGCCTGCCCCTCCGCAGCTAGCGCCGCCAGCAGATCACTCCGCATCAGTATGCCCTCCACGCGATCGCCTTCTACGACAGGGAAGTCCTGCTGTGAACCTGCAAGGATCAACTCGACGGCCCTCGCCAGGGAGTCGCGAGTCGACAGGGTACGGAAGTCGGTGAGCATAGCCCGGCCGATGGGGATGCCGCCGAGGGCCGATTTTATCTGCGCCATGCTGGCCTCCTGGCCTGCGCCGATCCACACGAAGAGCGCGATGAAGAGCAGGAACGGATTGCTGAACAGGCCGATGAAACCGAACAGCACCGCGATGCCCTGGCCGAGTCCGGCGGCGACCTGGGTCGCGCGGGTGTACTCCATACGCATCGCGAGAAGCGCGCGCAGCACCCGACCGCCGTCCATCGGGAAGGCCGGAATCAGATTGAACACGACGAGAAAGACGTTTACCATCAGCAGGCGCTGGACGAATGGGCCCGTGGCCACACCCAGGTGACCCAGCGGCGCCAGGCCGGTCGTCAACTCCAGCCAAACGAAAAGGAGCCCTGCAATGACGACGTTGACGGCCGGACCGGCCAGCGCGACCCAGAGCTCCTGGATCGGGACATCCGGCATTCGCTCGAGCCGCGCGACGCCCCCGATTGGGAGCAGCGTGATGTCGCGGGTCCTGATGCCGTACCGTCTTGCGGTCAGCGCGTGTCCGAACTCGTGTAGCACTACGCAGCCGAACAGCGCCAGGGTGAACCCGCTGCCTGCCAGCGCGGCGGCCACAGTGTGCTCAGTCCGCCAGTGGCTCACGGCCACCCAGCCAATAAGGACCAGGAAGGTGACGTGCATATAGACACTAATTCCTGCTACCTCGCCTAGTCGCAACGACCATCGCATCGTCGTTCCCTCCTTTGTCGCGCCACCGTTGCCGCCCTGGCCGTCACCATGGGCGGGGTCGACGCTCTTGTCTTTACCGCTGGTGTGGGCGAGCACTCGGCAAGCCTTCGGGCTGCTGTCTGCGATGGCCTGGAGTGCCTGGGACTGCGACTCGACCACCAACGTAACGCTGCCAACCGGCCTGACACCGACATCGCTACGGCCGACTCACCAAGTCGCATTCTGGTGATCCACACCCGCGAAGAGTTGATGATTGCCCGTGAGACTTACCGCATCGCTTTCAACGCGAGGTGCGTCGCGACAGTATAACATATTCGTAGAAGCCGCCGGAGACGGCGGGGTCTACGGCCCAGGTTACCGCTTAAGGAGAATTCGGAGAAGATGGTAGTCGGAACGTGGATTGGCGAGGTCCAGGAGAATAACGCATGGGATCTGTTGTGGAAGACGCGGCAGGCCGCTGGAAGAGCGTGCTTTCGAGAAATTGAAGACGCGGCCTCAGCTTGGTGATCAGTCGATGCTCAGAGGATCGAGGGTGCGGTGTGTAAAGTCTTGAGCGGAGCATGTCAACCTGAAATGCCAAACAGCAAGAATAGCAACGACTGAGGGATGCAAATACGTGTGGAGGTCGTCAAAGGCTGGTATCCGTGGCCTTTCTCACCGAGGCATCGTGTTCCGTGGTATAGTGCAGGCGGGAGCGAATCCCACTCAACGGATACTCGAGTGAGCCTGGCCGCCATGCCCATCATCGGCACAAAGACCAAGATTGTTGCGACCGTCGGTCCGGCGAGTGAAACGGCCGAGCGATTGACTCAACTCGTTGAGGCCGGCGTGGCTGTGTTCCGGCTCAACATGGCCCACGGCCGGCGTGACTGGCATGAAGCCGTTCTCGGACGGATTCGTCAGGTCAGCGAGGATCTCGATCGCCCGCTGGCCATTCTGATTGACTTGGGCGGGCCGAAGATTCGGCTGGGGCCGATCGCCGGCGGGAGCGTAAATTGCGAGATTGGCCACCGGTTCCGCTTCGTCGTCGACCCAGCAGCAGCGCGCGGGCCAGATGATCTGATGTCTAGCCACCGCGCGCTGGTCCAACAGTTGGAGGTCGGGGACGTAGTGTTGCTGGTCGACGGCTTGGTCTCGATGCGGGTCGAAGAGAAGCAGGAAGGCGCCGTCGTCTGCCGTGTCGTTCAGCCCGGTGAGATTCGCTCGGGCGCCGGCATCAATGTGCCGGGCGTCCAGTTGCCTGGTGGAGCGCTTACCGAGAAGGACTATGACGACGTGCGCTGGGCGGCCGGGCATTCCGTCGATTTCTTCGGGCTCAGCTTCGTCCGCCGCCCGGAGGACGTGCGCGAGCTGCGTGACGAACTCCGGCACCTCGACTCCGGCGCCCGGATTGTGGCAAAGATCGAAAGGGCCGAGGCGATCGAGGCCCTGGACGAGATCATCCACGAGGCCGACGCCATCATGGTGGCGCGCGGAGACCTCGGCGTTGAGATCGACATCGCGCGGATCGCCGGAGTGCAGAAGCAGATCATTCGGCGATGCCGGCAAGCGCGAGTCCCTGTTATCACCGCGACACACATGCTCGAGAGCATGCGGTCGAGTCGGCTGCCCACTCGTGCGGAGGCCACTGACGTGGCGAACGCTATCCTCGACGGCTCCGACGCCCTCATGCTCTCTGCTGAGACCGCGATCGGCCACTATCCGGTGGAAGCTGTGGCGATGATGGGGTCCATTGCGCGCGAAACGGAGCCGCTGATCGAACCATGGGTCGGCCCACAGCCAGGAGTTCGCACGCCCCAGGCTGCGTCGTCGATCACCGACGGCATCGTCGAGGCGACAAGCCGTCTCGCGGAGGAGATCCGGGCCACGCTTGTGCTCGTGGCCACCCGGGACGGCAACACTGCCCTGTTGCTGTCGAAACAACGCAGCCGCACTCCGGTTCTGGGCATCAGTCATCACGAAGCCACTGTTCGTCGCATGAGCCTGTACTGGGGCGTGACCCCACTCCACTTTCCGGAAGCCCACGACAGCGGCGAACTGCTGAGGCGCGTGACCAAATGGGCTCGCGAACGAGAGTTACTTCGCCTCGGAGACCGGGTCGTGCTCATTGCGAGTACCCACTGGACCGCCACCGGACACAACATGATCGTAGTCGATGAGATGAAGTAGGGAAGCGCGAGAAACAGGGAGGGAAGACCGATGACGCCACAGGAACCGGACATTCTGAAGGATCGCGGACGAGATCTCGAGGACGAATTCTTCCACCGCGAGGACCAGCGGCTGATCGAGCGGCTGAACGAGCTGAAGGCCGTCGAGACGACCCGGGAGGCCCTTGCCAAGACCACGGGCATCACCAAGCCTGCGGTTCTCGACAGGTTGATGGCGTTGGGGATCAGGGCAGAGACGGTCACTGCGCTGTTCATGGTCCCGCTTGTCGAGGTGGCATGGGCCGATGGTACGCTCGATGCCAAGGAGCGCCGCGCGATCCTCGACCGCGCGGGCGACTCAGGAGTCACCCGTGAATCCACCGAGTATGCCTTGCTCGAGGCCTGGCTCGATCGCCGACCGGATTCCAAGCTCATTACTGCATGGACGCACCTGGTCCAGGGGATGTGCGAGCAGCTCGGGCCTGATGGAGCCGCTCGCCTTAAGACAGGCTTGTTGGAACGAGTGCGTGCGGTGGCCGGCGCGAGCGGCGGCGTGTTCGGCATAGGTTCAAAGGTTTCGAATATCGAGGCCGCTGTCCTGGCGCAGCTTGAAGCCGCCTTTGCCCCTGTCCCTGGGTCGTGACCGGGCGCAGGCTGCCGGAGTCGCTCACCGGCGTAGCGAAACACGGGCTCCGACATCAGGAGATATGATGGTGGCCGTCTTTGAAACGGCCTTCCACGCTATTATCGGAAGGGCACCCCTTACCGAGTCAGCGTAAAATCAAATGCACACAGGAGAGGGTAGTTCATGAAGATGGCTGCAAGCAGATGGGTTGTACGATTGTCGATTATTGGCCTCTGGTCGTTGGCAATCGTAGGACCCGACAGGTTCGTATTCGCTCAGAAGGCGCCGGTGGTGTACGTCGCGCCAATCGAGGGAATCATCGACCTTGGAATCGCGCCGTTTGTCCAGCGAGTGCTGAATGAAGCGACCCAAGAGGGCGCCGCAGCCGTCATTCTCGAGATTAATACCTTCGGTGGGCGCGTGGATGGGGCGGTTCTCATTCGGGACGCTTTGTTGAATGCCCGGGTTCGGACGGTGGCCTTTGTGAACAAGAGAGCGATCTCTGCAGGCGCCCTCATCAGTCTGGCTGCCGAGAAGATCGTCATGGCCGACGGAGGAACGATCGGCGCAGCAACGCCGGTTCAGATAGGACAGCCTGGCGCGCCCGCCCAGCCTGTGGAGGAGAAGACCGTCTCCTACGTTCGAAAAGAGTTCCGCGCGACGGCCGAGAGTCGCAAGCGCCCCCCTCTTATCGCCGAGGCCATGGTGGACGCGGACGTGGAGATCCCCGGTCTCATTAAAAAAGGAAAGCTCCTGACGCTGACGACTGAGGAGGCCCTGAAGTATAAGATTGCCGATTTTCGAGCGGATAGTGTAGAGAGCGTGCTGGAGCAGTTGGGTCTTGCGGGGGCTCAAGTGAGGCGGGCGTCGCCCAACTGGGCAGAAAACATGGTCCGCTTCCTCACGCATCCGGTTGTCAGTTCACTTCTCATCAGCATCGGCATACTGGGCATCATCCTGGAACTTCGAGCACCCGGCGTTGGGTTACCCGGCGCCCTGGGTGTCACGAGCCTGGCGCTTTTCTTTTGGGGCCACTGGCTGGTACAGTTGGCCGGCTGGGAGGAGTTGCTGCTGGTGGGCGCTGGTCTCGTACTTTTGATCTTAGAAGTTTTTGTTATTCCGGGCGTTGGTATCGCCGGAGTCCTGGGGATTGTCGCCCTCCTGGCGGGTCTCAGCCTGAGCCTGATCGGAGGTGGGGCCACCTGGGCATTCGTCTTTCAAGCAATGGGGCGCGTGGTTGTCTCTCTCCTCTTGGCGTTGGTGGCAAGCCTGGCCCTGTTACGTTTTTTGCCGTACCTGCCTTTCGGGCGACGCTTGATCCTGGAGACGGAGCTACTGGCTGGTGCAGGAGGCGGCTCGACGCCGGAGAGCGACAGAGGCTGGCTGGGGAAGAGCGGGAGAGCACTCTCTCCGCTTCGACCGGCAGGCATTGCCGAGATCGAAGGTGAACGGGTAGATGTCGTGTCTGACGGGGAGTTGATCGAGCCCGGAGTGCCGGTTGTGGTGACCCGCGTGGATGGCAACCGCATCGTCGTGCGGCGAGACCATACCCTAACAGAAGAAAGGAGCTCAACATGATTGGATTCGAGATCGGTATAGCGGGAAGTCTTGCGTTGCTCGTGCTGCTGTTGGTGGGGTTGATTGTTGTTTTGTACCTGATCCCTCTCCCGCTCTGGATTGCTGCCTGGGCATCGAATGCGTATGTGGGGCTCTTTACGCTCATCGGGATGCGCCTGCGCCGAGTGCCCCCCGGCAAGGTGGTCACGGCACGGATCAGTGCGGTCAAGGCCGGCCTTGACATCTCCATCAACGACCTGGAGGCCCACTACCTGGCGGGGGGAAACGTCGTGAGAGTCGTCAATGCGATGATCTCAGCAGATAAGGCCAACATTGATTTGCCCTTCAAGCGAGCCGCCGCCATCGATCTGGCCGGGCGTGATATAGTGGAGGCGGTCAAGATGTCGGTTATCCCCAAGGTAATCGAAACGCCAAAAATCGCCGCCGTTGCCAAAGACGGAATCCAACTGATCGCCGTCTCTCGTGTCACCGTTCGCACCAACATTGACCGACTAGTGGGAGGTGCCGGTGAGGAGACCATCATTGCCCGGGTGGGTGAGGGGATGGTCAGCACCATCGGCTCCGCGGCGTCGCATAAGAATGTGCTCGAAAACCCGGATCACATCTCCAAGCATGTTCTTAGCAAAGGTTTGGACGCAGGGACGGCCTACGAGATCCTTTCGATTGATATTGCGGACGTCGATGTGGGCGAGAACATCGGCGCGAAGCTCCAAATTGACCAGGCTAACGCAGACAAGCAGATCGCCCAGGCCAAGGCCGAGGAGCGGCGCGCGATGGCCGTTGCTTTGGAACAGGAAATGCGGGCTCGCGTCGTTGAGGCGGAGGCCGAAGTGCCGCGCGCTATAGCTGAGGCGTTTCGCCGGGGGAACCTGGGTATCATGGACTACTATAAGATGAAGAACGTGCAGGCCGATACGGACATGCGCGATGCTATCGCCAGCACCGGAGACGAGCCGTCTGCTGCCCCGAGAAAGTAGGAGAGACAGCTATGGAAACTCCCACTTTTGAACAGATTCTACTCTTGATCGTGTTTATCCTGCTGCCACTGTTTAACTTCGTGAGGCGGCGAATCCAAGGGCGCCTTAAGCAAAAAACCCCGGAGAAGGAGCCAGTGGCGCATATTCGCCGGCAGGCGCAAGCAACCCCCGCGCCTCCACCAACGCCTCGTGCATTCCGCAACCGAGTCCATGGACTGCAGGCGCCGACTATTTCCACCCCGATTTCCATGAGTCATGTTACCAAGAGATCGCTTTTAGGAACCAGCCGGGATATACGGCGTGGAATTATCCTTATGACAATCCTGGGACCGTGCCGGACTTTCGACCCCCCCGGCTAGCTCGAGCCCGGTAATCATCTATTGAGCGTTAAGTAGTGCAATGACAATCGACAAAGGCAGCTCAGCTTGCTTCAGGAATGCCGCCACCGCAGTCCGGCGGCGTTGTAGGCTGCACAGCCGATCAATACCCCGCATCCAGAGCGGGGTGGTTACAGATTCCGGTGAAGAGCGCACAGCAGCATTGTGCTGAGGGATTCGTTTAGAGCAGCAGACCGCAGGAAAAGGGAGCGTTTCTATGCCAAATGCCATCAGGGATCCCGTATGCGGGATGCCGGTTAGTGCTGAGGAAGGTCTTGTAACCTTCTATCAAGGACAGGCCTTTTATTTCTGCTCTGATCTCTGTAAGCAGACCTTCTTGGCCGCCCCCGAAAAGTATGCCGGAGCATCTCCAACTCCCACTACGGGCGAGACCGATGTCACCCGACGCATTGCCTACTTCTCGATGGAGGTGGCCGTGGATCCCCGTATGCCAACTTACAGCGGCGGCCTGGGAGTACTGGCGGGGGACACCCTGAGGTCCTGCGCCGATCTCACGATCCCGATTGTGGCCGTGAGCCTCCTATATGCGAAGGGGTATTTCGATCAGAAACTGGACGAATGGGGCAACCAGCAAGAACTCCCGGTCGCATGGGAGCCTTCCCGTTATCTGCGCCTGCTTCCGGTCACGGTGCGGGTCCCCATTGAAAACCGGTCCGTAGTCGTCAGGGCCTGGCAGTATGATATTACAGGTTATACCGGATATTCGGTTCCTTTGATCCTTCTGGATACCAACGTCGATGAGAATGCCCAGCCTGACCGGGATCTGACCGCTTCTCTCTACGGAGGGGACGAACGATACCGCCTGGCCCAGGAAGTCATCCTGGGTATGGGAGGCGTCCGGATGCTCCGAGCGCTCGGATACACGCAACTACAAAGATTCCACCTGAATGAAGGCCACGCCAGTCTCTTGATCCTGGAGCTGTTGCGTGAGCAGCAAGGTCAAGCGACTGCAGGGTGGGATTTCGATGGTGTCAGAAGCCGCTGTGTCTTCACCACGCACACACCTGTGTCGGCCGGCCACGACCAGTTCTCGTATGACCTGGTGAAGGGCGTTCTCGGAGAACCTGTGCCGCTGGAACTCATGCAGATGCTGGGCGGCAAGGAGCGCCTGAACATGACGCTTCTCGCGCTGAACATGAGCCAATACATAAATGGTGTAGCGAAGAAGCACGGAGAAGTCTCACAAGAGATGTTTCCAGGCTATTCTATCGATTCCATCACTAATGGAGTTCATTCATTCACCTGGACATGCGATAGCTTTAAGAAGCTCTACGATCGTCACATTGCCGGATGGGTCAATGATTCTTTCTCGCTCCGGTACGCCATCAGCATCCCAAAGAGCGAGATATGGGAGGCCCATGTCGAGGCCAAGGCGAGGTTGATCGATGAGGTGCATCGGCGAACCGGGATGTCTTTGAAACCTGACGTGCTCACCATCGGGTTTGCCCGACGCGCGACGCCATACAAGCGGACCGATCTGCTCTTTTCCGATCCTGGTCAATTGATGCAGATCGCCGGCACCGTCGGCCCGATCCAACTCGTCTTTGCGGGGAAATCGCATCCGAAGGATGAACCAGGGAAAGACCTGATTCGGCGAGTGTTTCATTTCGCACGGCAACTGAAGGATCAGATCTCAATCGCCTATCTTGAGAATTACGACATGGAACTGGGCAGGCTGCTGACCTCCGGTGTAGACCTCTGGTTGAACACCCCTCTTCGTCCGATGGAGGCCTCCGGCACCTCGGGCATGAAGGCCGCTCACAATGGGATCCCAAGCTTCAGCATTCTCGACGGCTGGTGGATTGAAGGCTACATCGAGGGCGTGACGGGATGGTCTATCGGGCCCGATCCCATGAATCGCGCCGATGCGCTTTCTGTGGACGGTCGGGATGCTCAGGAGCTGTATCGCAAGTTGCGAACGGTGATCGTTCCGATGTTTTATCAGGACCGGGACCGATGGGTCGATATCATGCGGCAAACGGTCGCGTTCAATGCGTCGTTTTTCAACACGCACCGGATGGTCCAACAGTATACCACCCAAGCGTATGTGTAGTCGACCGCTGTACAACCATTGAAGGGAGGAACACACATGAAACGTGTCAAGTATGTCGGTACGTTGGCGTTGATTGCAGTGCTTGGGGTGCCGGTATCCGGTTTCGCGCAACCTGCACCAGGCATGATGCAACAGGACCAGCAAATGGGCGGAATGCAGCAGCAGGGCATGCCGGGTATGGGTATGATGAAGCAGGATAAGCAGGATAAAGAGATGGGCGGAATGCAGGACTGCAAGATGATGGAAGGGATGATGAAGCAGGACAATCAGATGGGCGGGATGCAGCAGCAGGGCATGCCTGGAATGGGTATGGGCATGATGGAGATGTGCCAGAAGATGCAGGAGGGGACGGCGCAGGACTGCAAGATGATGGAAGGGATGAAGGGACAGCACCAGTCCATGATTGAGATGAAGAAACATCTACGCGAGATGAAAAAACATATGAACATGCTGGATGAGATGATGGACGGAATGATGGAGAAAATGATGATGCAGCGCCGGCAGGGGATGACACCTCCAGGATCAGGATCCGAGCCTCAAGAACATCACCCTGGCGAGAGCAAGTGAGCTACATCACGGGAGGTGCCACGCTTTCGCAGTTCCCGGCACCCCCTCCGACCCCATTGCGTCCAATGATCGCTTTGTAGTCGCCGTCGGATCTACTTGTCCAGGTCGCGAAGCGGCGAGGTCACCTCGGCAAAGCCGAAGTAGCCTCGCCTGCCCAGAAACTACTTTGCCCTTCGGGCTTCTCTGATGGCCGCAGCGACATCGGATCTCTTCATTCCGGCTTGATGGGCCTGTCTTCGAGCTTCTGACACGAGCTCGTCAAAATCTGCCAGCGTAGGCGCAGAGATCGTCTTTAAGATCACGGTGTCCTTCTCCCCGACGACGACGAATTGCGAACCGGTTGTCAAGCCGAGTCTTTTCCGGATGCCTTCTGGAATTACGACTTGACCCTTGGATGACATCTTCGTTGTGGCGACACCAGCCATGTTTCACCTCCCAATAGGATTATCTTACCAGTAAGATTTTACAGATTTTCCATCCTATGGCAAGACAAAACCGTCCGTTCTGGGGACCTTGGTAACAGTTTGGCTCTTCCGAAAATTGTATGGGTGTAGTCAAGGGGGGGAGGGGTGGTCTGCGTCGCGAAACTATCGCATTGACCTTGGTGCTCAAGCCGCTGCAGCCATCATGGGATTATGCTGACCAGTATTTGTCGGCGCGGCGGAGTCCGGAGAACCTTGACAAGTTCCTGGAAACACGGGAGAATCGCCGCACTCGTTGAGGCTGTAGAAGAACCTCCTCGCGAAGAGCGCTCGCAATGGGACGCGATGTGAGCGAGAGCGACGATCGTCTGAACTTTGTCCAACATCGGCTGGATCGTGGCCTCTCGCGGCTCAGAGAGAGCCGCAGGCTTGGCGCCATTGGGCAGCAAGGAAAATCATGGTCTGTAGCTGAGGCCTCGAAAGATGCGTTTTTCGGGGTTTTTCTACAGCCTCGTTAGGTTTATAATAATACGGTATGGTTCAAAGGAGCCATAATGAAACTGAACTTTGAGTGGGACGGAGAAAAAGCCAAAAAGAATCTCAAAAAACACAAAGTCAGTTTTGATGAAGCAACAACGGTTTTCATCGATCCATTCTCGATGACGGTATCTGACCCTGACCACTCAGTGGATGAGCAACGGTATATTGATATCGGTAGTTCTGACAATGGCCGTGTGTTGGTAGTGGTTTATGCGGAACGCGGCTCAAGCATACGTATCATCAGTTGCCGTAAGGCAACTTCATTGGAACGAAAATTATATGAAGGAGGTGATGACTAAAATGGTACAGGCAAAAGACAACGATGATATGCGTGCCGAATATGATTTTACGGGTGGAGTGCGTGGCAAGCATTACGGAGCCATGCAGGCTGGCTATACGATTACCACTCATAACGCGGATGGCACAACTGTTGTTAAGGACGTGATGCCAAAAAAGGGTGCCATTGCTCTGGAACCAGATCTTCTAGCATATTTCCCAGACTCGGAATCTGTAAATAGGGCTTTACGTTGCTTAATTCCTCTATTGCCAAAAAAGCATAGAACAAAGCTGAAGAGAGCCTAACAAATCGCTGGTGTGCCTTGAAAGGTTCTGATGACTAACCGGTGGAAGTCCGGTCGTGGTAATCGCCAGAGAGCCACGTAGCAGGCTCCCACTGCATCTGGGCGACTGGGTGTGGTGAAGCGGAGTATCCCTCCGAGAAGGAGGTGCAAGCCAGTAGTCCGTACCATGAAGGGAATCCTGCAGCGCCGATATGTTAGCCCCGCAAGGGGAGCCAAGGAGAGCCGAGCGTGTCAGCGATCGCGAAGGCCATGGAAGGGGCGAAGAATCTGGAAGAGCAGCCCCGAAGGACTCCTCGGCGTAGGGGGAGCGGAATGCTGGGACAGTCATCAGAGCAACAAGGGAGATCTCACGGGGTCGGGGGTCCACAGCCCTCGGAAGGCTTGGTATAAGCACGTAGATGCGAAGTCCGAGCCGGAGCCGTGTGAGAAGTCGGAGGGGCAGGTAGTACCGGTGAAGGTATGGACAACAGAACCGGCCAGAGGGAAGCTGCCCTGCGTCAACTGGGTCGAGCGGGGAGAGAAGTGACGGTGCATGCTCGCAAGAGCCAACAACACCCGAGAGAAAAGTCACGAGAACTCCAGCGCCGACTGTATCTTGCGGCCAAGAGGAGTCGGGACCGACGGTTCCACGCTCTGTACGACCGCATCGTCCGGTCCGATGTGCTGTGGCGGGCCTGGGAAGAAGTGCGGGTAAACGGGGGTGTTCCCGGAGTCGATGGCGTGGGGATCGAACAGATCGAACGCCAAGGCATCGAGGGATTCCTCCGAGCACTCGCGGACGACCTGAAGGCGGAGAGTTACCGCCCCAGCCCTGTGCTGCAGGTGGGGATTCCGAAGCCGGATGGTCGGACACGTCTGCTGGGGATCCCGACCGTTCGAGATCGAGTGGTCCAGCAGGCATGTAAAATCGTCATCGAGCCTCTCTTTGAAGCGAGCTTTCTGACGTGCTCGTATGGGTATCGGCCCAAGCGGAGTGCGGGGCAAGCAGTGCTGGCGGTCAAGGAGGCGTTGGTCTGTGGTTGGGGGGTTCTGGATGCTGACATCGAGGGCTTCTTTGACCAAGTGGACCACCAGCTTCTTCGGGAGCTGGTCCGGCGGCGGATCAGTGATCGCCGGGTGCTGAAGTTGATCGATCAGTGGCTGCGTGCGGGAGTCGTCGTAGAGGGGAGGCGACAAGAGACTCGGTTAGGCGTTCCCCAGGGCGGGGTCATTAGTCCGCTGTTGGCCAACATCTATCTGCACACGCTGGATCGATGGTGGAGTGATCGCCACACCGGAGTCGGCCAACTCTATCGCTACTGTGATGACTTCGTGGTTGTGTGCCGCAGCCGAAGGCAGGCGGAACAGGCCCGAGCATTCATTACGGGGTTTCTGGGACGGCTGAAGCTGACCCTGCATCCGGGTAAGACCCAGGTGGTCGACCTCGGGGTGGGTGGCTTCGAGTTTCTGGGATTCCACTTTCATAAGAAGCCCTCGAAGCGGACCGGGCGCTTAGTGCCTTACGCGTGGCCGAGTCAGAAGGCGATGAAGACGATACGAGCGAAGCTGCGCCAGCAGACCGAGAAGACTCAATTGCGGGTCGAACTGGGCGAGTTGGTGGGCTCCTTGAATTCGATCATCGTTGGATGGCGGGCCTACTTTTCCATCGGGAACGCCACCAAGAAGCTGGCCGACCTTGACCGGTACGTGCGGCTTCGCATGTGGCGTTTCTTGAAGAAGCGGCAAGGCCCACGCGGTCGGTTCCTGCCGAAAGACTTCCTGGAGTGGGAGCGACGGAGTGGTCTGGCGTACTTCTACCCACAAGGACGATGCCGATTACAGCCTTGCATGCCGTAAGACGAAGGTTGTCGGAAAGCCGTATGAGGGAGAACCTCACGTACGGTTTGATGTGGCAGGGGGTGGAAACCAGGACCCAATGGTCCCAGGCGCCACTCCCTGACCCTACCACCTGACCGCCAAAAAACGGCGGCAGGTGAGTTTTGTCGCTCTCCGGGGTGATCCCTGCCCTGATCTTCGTGGGTGTGTGGGTGTGGCTCATGAAGCGGCTCGGGGTTGCTGTACCCGCTAAAGATTTTCCCATTCCGCCACGGAAATGCCCGCCTCTCTGAGAATGGCCCGCAGAAGATGCTGTCCGATGTCGCCTCGATTGGGATTCGGAATCCGAATGTGGAGATGGCCTTTGGTCATGACTGGTGTTTTCCGCCGGAAGATGGACCACGAAACCCAAGCTGGTGGAGGCCGCGAATCAAGGCCGATCGAGTTGTGGGTCCAAGGCGCGGCATCAGGCAACTTCTTGGATGGTCAGGGTGATGCCGTCGATGGGTGGGAGCGGATGGCCCATTCTGAGCCCTAAGACACTCCACTCTTCCAAGACTTCTCGCAACTCCTCACGGCAGGCTTCCAGCGTATCAGCCTGCGCCCACGCTCCTTGAAAGCCTTCGATACTGGCAAAATATCCTTCTCCATCAGGTAGCATCTCATAGTGGGTTTTCCGTAGCGCGGCATTGATGTAAGTCGTTAACATACGCACCTCTTTTCTCGGAGACTCCTGTTCCCTCTATTCTCTGTCATGATTCACTGCTACGAAAATTGTCCGTGGCTTTTCTGGGCAATTTGGGCACCCAGCTATTGAGTCCGCCGACCAACACATCTTACCCCGGACACCTGCAACAACTGGAACGATTGTCATGTCTTTCCAATTACTTGTCAAGTTCCTCCAGTACCGCCCGTAGGCGACAAACACTGGTCGCATCATCCCATTGTAGCTGCAGCGAACTAAACGTCAAGGTCAGTCCGCCTGCTGGACTGCAACCCCTTTCTCACCCCTACGGAACAGATGGTATAAATTGTCGGTAGTGTTCACTATACTGACCCCCTTGAAAAGTGGCATGGGCTGTGACACACTGGGGTAACTCAACGAAGAGGAATAGTAGTGTGTCTTAGGGAGTGAGCCTAATGGAAAAGAAGCAACGGCAGTTTTCTCTCTGGTACTTCGTGGCGGCCTTCTTCCTGGTGATGGCCGTCAACGATTTCCTGATAGCCCCCCACACAGAGACCATCTCGTACAGCGAATTTAAGGTGCTCCTGAAAGCCGGTAAGGTAGACGACCTGATCGTCGGTGGACGTGCCATCTCCGGGCGGCTGAAGCGGGAGGGGCTGGAAGGACTCCTCCCCAAAGAGAAGGTAGAGCAGATCCAGCGGCTGGCCAGTGGGGAGCATCGATTTGTCACCATCCGCGTTGCCGATCCGGCCCTGATTCAGGATCTAGAGGTGTCGAAGGTGCGTTTCGCCGGCGAGGTGGAGAGTACGTGGTTCACTACCCTGCTGTCCTGGGTGCTCCCTGCTCTCGTCTTTGTTGGCGTGTGGATGTTTCTTATGAAGCGGCTCGGACCGGCAAGCGGGTTAATGGCGATCGGCAAGAGCAAGGCCAAGGTGTACATGGAGAAAGAGACCGGCGTCACCTTTGCGGATGTGGCGGGGATCGATGAGGCGCGCGCTGAGTTGATGGAGATTGTCGAATTCCTGAAGACACCCGAGCGGTACCGCCGACTGGGGGGGAAGATCCCCAAGGGGGTCCTGATTGTTGGGGCCCCGGGAACCGGGAAGACGCTGCTGGCCAAGGCGGTAGCCGGCGAGGCGGGGGTCCCATTCTTCAGCCTCAGTGGGTCGGATTTCGTCGAGATGTTCGTGGGGGTCGGGGCGGCTCGGGTGCGCGACCTCTTCGCCCAGGCTCAAGAAAAAGCCCCCTGTATTATCTTTATCGATGAACTGGATGCCCTCGGAAAGGCCCGTGGACTCAACCCGATGGGCGGACACGATGAACGCGAGCAGACCCTCAATCAACTGCTGGTTGAGATGGACGGCTTCGATACGAACAAGGGTGTCATCATCATGGCGGCGACGAATCGCCCGGAGATCCTCGATCCAGCCTTGCTTCGGCCCGGGCGTTTCGACCGACAGGTAGCCCTCGATCGTCCCGATATCAAAGGTCGAGAGAAGATCCTTCAGGTGCATGCCAAACCGGTCACACTTGCGCCGGAGGTTGACCTGTCGGCCATCGCCGCCAGAACCCCGGGATTTGTCGGCGCCGATCTGGCCAATCTGGTGAACGAGGCGGCGCTGCTTGCTGCACGAAAAGGCAAGGACGCGGTGGAGATGGTGGATTTTGATGAGGCGATCGATCGAATTGTGGGCGGCCTCGAGAAGAAGACCCGGGTGATGAATCCTGCGGAGAAGGAAACGGTCGCCTACCACGAGGCCGGCCATGCCATGGTGGCGGAATCGCGCCCTCGCGCCGACCGCGTCGCGAAGATTTCCATCATCCCTCGTGGTGTGGCTGCACTTGGATACACGCAGCAGTTGCCAACAGAGGACCGGTACCTGCTCAAACGGGCCGAAATCCTTGATCGACTTGACGTGCTCCTGGGGGGTCGGGTGGCCGAAGAGATCGTCTTCGGAGACGTCTCAACCGGGGCCCAGGATGATCTGCAGCGGGCCACCGATATAGCTCGCATGATGGTAACACAGTACGGGATGAGCGAACATTTGGGGTTGGCGACGTTTGAAGAGCCGCGCACCTCTATCTTCCTCAATATCTCGAAACCGCAAAGGATGCGGGAGTATAGCGAGCAAACAGCCCAGACGATTGATGAGGAAATCCGGAAGCTTCTGACTGATGCCCATGCCCGCGTCGAGCAGACGCTAGCCGCCAGACGCAGTGAACTGAACGCACTGGCTAAGCTGCTGCTGGAAAAAGAGGTCGTCGATCGAGAGGCCTTGATACAGTTGCTGGCACCCCAGGAAGTCGAGCGGAGGGCGTAAGACTGGAGGCGGGGCAGGTGAGAGGAGAGGGGTAGTATGACGGTAGTCCGGCGTATCGTGAATATCGGTATCCTGGCGATGGCATCACTGTTGATCGTGTGTTCCACGGCGCTTGCACATGGGGTCGGTGTACGCGGTACGCAGGTACTCTATGTGACGAATGAGGTCTCGGATACAGTCTCGGTAATCGATCTCGGGTCGATGAAGGAGACCGCAACTGTTGCTGTGGGCGCTGGCCCACAGCATATTGCAATCAGCCACGATCGGCGTTATGCCTTTGTTACGTGCGGCCGTTCGTCTGAGGTCTGGATACTGGCCTTACCTGCACATACTTCCACCGTGGTGCCTGATGCGACCGGTCCAGGGGGTCAGACGATTTTTGGAGCCGGCGCAACCTATGCCTATGTCACCAACAGTCTCTATAGCCGAGTCACGGTGGTGGAGATTGCCTCAGGTAAGAAGGTCGCGATGATCCCGGTAGGAGAAGCACCTACCACAATCAGCATCTCTCCGGATGGCGGTCGTGCGTATGTTGCAAGTGATCGATCCAAGACGGTCGCCATGCTGAATCTTGCGTTGAATGTGGTTGCGTCTGAGGCGCCGGTCGGGATAATGCCCCATGCCGTCGAGATTTCCCCGGATGGCAAATACCTGCTGGTCTCCGGTACTGGTTCAAATACTGTGATCCACATTGAAACGGCCACTCAGAAGCTATTACGCAGGATCCCTGTGGGCGATGATCCGCATCATATAATCTTCGGCCCGGGCGGGGCGTTTGCGTATGTCTTGAACAGGGGCTCGGGCAGCCTGAGCGTCATCCAGATGGCGAACCAGCAAGTAGTGGCAACCATTCCCGTGGGGAAGGAGCCCAGCGATGTTGATATCACTCCATCCGGTCACTACCTCTACGTGACAAACAAGGGGAGTGACGACGTATCAATCATTTCAACACGTACCAGCGCTGTGGTGGGGACTATCCCTGTCGGAACCGGTCCCCACGATATTGTCATCTCGGGGGATGGGCGATACGCCTTTGTGGCCAATACCGAGTCGAACGATATCTCCGTAATTAATCTATTGTCCCAGACAGCAGTAGCGCGAGTGCCTGTAGGCAAGCATCCACGCGGGATGGCCTTATGGTAAGTCGGAGTAAGATGGTGGCTGCGACCGATCTTCTTGCGATGCTGGTTTGAGGAGAAGGGGTGTGATGAGCAGCGAGCAGTTTCCTTTTCCAGGTATTCCAGCCACAGCGGACGGCTCGGCGGCAGTCGTTTGGGTTGACTCGCACATTACGCAAGGCGCCTGCGCCTATCCGATTACTCCCTCCACCAATATGGGAACCGGGTATCAGGCGGAGGTGGCGAACGGCACACGCAACCTCTGGGGAGAGCCGCTCTTCTTTCTCGAGTCCGAGTCGGAGCATAGCTCTGCGTCCGCGTGTGAAGGGTTTGCCCTGGCCGGGGGGCGAGTGTCGAACTTTACCTCCGGTCAGGGGCTGGTCCTGATGAAGGAGGTCCTGTACACCATCGCCGGCAAGCGTCTTCCAACGGTCTTCCATATCGGCGCCCGTGCGCTGACCTCTCAGGCCCTGAACGTTCACTGCGGTCATGACGACGTGATGGCTGTCACGGACGTCGGCTGGGGCATCCTGTTTGCGAAGAACGCTCAGGATACGGCGGATCTGGCGCTCATCGCCCGCCGTGCTGCAGAGGATGGAGAGACCCCTTTTATGACTGCACAGGACGGCTTCCTCACCACCCACACTATTGAGAATCTCCTGCTTCCGGAGCCTGAGTTGATGAAGGAGTTTATCGGGGATCCGCATACCGACACCCGTCTGCGCAATCTCATGAACCCGTCGATGCCGATCATGAGCGGGGTCGTACAGAATCAAGACAGCTATATGAAGGGAAAGATTGCGCAGCGGTTCTTCTATGATCGATTACCGACGATTATCGAGCAGGCGATGGAGCGATTCTACTCCCTGACAGGCCGTCGGTATGGCCTGATAGAATCGTATCGACTGGAGGATGCCGATTATGCCATTGTGGGGATGGGTGGGCTGGTCGAGACTGCTATGGCTACTGTTGATTACCTCCGAGCGCACAGCGCAATACGGGTCGGCGCGCTGCATGTGACGTGCTTCCGCCCATTTCCGGGCCCGCAGATCGTCGAAGCGCTGAAGCACCTGAAGGCGCTGGCGGTCATCGAGCGGATGGACAACCCCGTCGCTCAATCGAATCCGCTCACCGCCGAGATCAAGGCAGCGTTCGCCGATGCGATGACAGGTACGCCGGGCTACCCGACGATAGATAGGATGCCGATCGTCTATTCAGGTTCGGCCGGGTTAGGTGGACGGGATATTCGGCCGGGCGATTTCGTGGCCGCGATAGAGCATATGCGGTGCAACGGAGGCGGGCGTCGCTACTTCGTGATGGGGATTAAGCACGACCTGGCGCTTGCGCCATCCGAAGATCCGGACGTCCGGCCAGCCGGTACCTTCTCGATGAGGGGTCATTCGGTGGGCGGATTCGGATCGGTGACGACCAACAAGGTCATTGCAACGATCGTCGGTGATCTCTTCGGTCTGAAGGTCCAGGCCTACCCGAAGTACGGATCCGAGAAGAAGGGGCTGCCGACCACCTACTATCTGACTGTGGCCAAGGAGCGTATCCGCACCCACTGCGAGCTGGCGCAGGTCGACTTCGTACCCCTCAATGACATCAATGCCTTCAATCTTGGTAATCCATTGGCGGGATTGACGACAGGGGGTATGGTCTTCATTCAGACCGGCAAGACGACGCCGGAGGAGGTCTGGACGCAGATCCCTGACTATGCAAAGACGATCATTCGGCAGCGGCGCATCCGAGTGCTTGCCTTGGATACCGTCAAAATCGCGCGCGAGGTCGCCAGCTCTCCTGACCTCGAGCAACGGATGCAGGGGATTGTCCTGTTGGGGATTTTCCTCCGTTGTACGCCGTTTCTTCACGAGCAGCGCCTGACTGAGGAGCAGGTTTTCTCAGCGGTGGAGCGGTCGCTGCGCAAGTACTTCGGCAGGCGAGGTGAGCGGGTGGTTCAGGACAACCTGGAGGCGGTGAGGCGGGGCTATACCGAGGTCTTCGAGCTTCCGGTAGAGATGATGGTGGGGGCGGGGTTGGGCGTATAGGGCTCTCGTTCTGAGTAGTTCGTCTGTGTAGATCGGGTTAGCGTAGCGTAACCCGATCTACTGTACAGCAGAAAGGTTCAGCCATGACAGATCAAGAGCGGGCATGCAACCCCCTGGATGAGGAGCACCTTGAGAAGGAGAGCTGTGAGAGCGCCTCGTCTCGAGCCGGGACCCTTGAGTTCAACAGTGAGCAATACGTGAGCGACTTTCATGAGCGGATCATCGGGGCGTATGCGGCCGGGACAGCAGAGCAGGGCCTGCCGGCTGATATCGGGGTAGCCCGCAGCCTGATCCCGCCCGGGACTGCTGCGCTGCGCGACTTCAGCTACATTGCGCTGGAGATCCCCCGATTCGATAGAACGCGATGTGTCGGGTGTATGGCCTGCGTGACGGAGTGCCCGGATACCGCCATCCTGGGCAAGGCGATCCCAAGGTCGCACCTGGAGGCTGAATTGAACACTGTCGCTGACGATCAGCAGCGCGAGGAGATTCGGGCTCAGTGGGCCGAGACAAAAAAGTATAGCGAGATCTATGAGAAGAAAGGGGAAGAGGGGGCCCTGTTCGGTATCTTCGTCGATCCGACCAAGTGTAAGGGATGTACCGAGTGCGTTGAGGTCTGCGGGGCGCTCGGCTATCACGCCCTGACGATGATCAAAAAGGATGAGCAGACCATTCCCCGCTACCGTGACTACTTCAGTTTCTTTCGGCGGGTCGGCCCCACCCCGCGTCGCTATATCAATGAGCGGGCATTGGCCGACATGATGCTCTACGAGGAGGCGGCGCTCCTCTATGTCGGCGGTGCCGGCTCGTGCATGGGGTGCGGCGAGGCGACGGCGATCAGGATGATGCTGGCTGCGACTGGGTTTGTCCACGGGGCGGAGGCGATCGGGATCGTGGCGGCGACAGGATGTAACACGGTGTATGGCTCGACCTATCCGTACAACCCGTTTCTGGTGCCCTGGACCAACTCCCTGTTCGAGAATGCGCCGGCCGTGGCAATGGGGATTCGCGCCAAGTGGGATCAGCGCGGATGGCAAGCGAAGAAGCTGTGGGTTATTGGCGGGGACGGGGCGATGTATGACATCGGCTTTCAGTCGTTGTCAAGGATGCTGGCCGCAGGAATGGACATCAACGTCCTGATCCTGGATACGCAGGTCTACTCCAATACGGGAGGACAGGCCTCCACAGCGACCTTTACCGGTCAGGATGCAAAGATGGCCGGTTTTGGTAAGGCGCTACCCGGCAAGCGGGAGCGGCGGAAGGAGTTGTCGCAAATCGCCCTGATGCACCCGGATACCTTTGTTGCGCAGACGACGGCGGCGCATATCAATCATTTTTACCGGGCTATTATCGCGGCAAATGCGTACCCGGGTCCCGCCGTGGTCACGGTCTACACCACCTGCCAGCCCGAGCACGGCGTGGCGGACGATCGGTCCTCACATCAGGCGAAGCTGGCGGTCGATTCCCGTGCCTTCCCCCTCTTTATGTACGATCCACAAAAAGGAGAAAGGATCAGAGAGCGACTCAGTCTGGTGGGTAATCCGGCAGTCAGCGAAGACTGGTATAGGGTGCCGCATACGGGGGAGGTGATCGACTTTCTGGCCTTCGCCAGGACGGAAGGCCGGTTTGCGAAACAGTTCGACCCAGAGGGCCGCCCGTCTGAAACCCTTCTCTCTACTCAGGCCGAGCGGCTTACTAACTGGCGGCGCCTGCAAGAGTTGGCTGGGGTGCGATAGAGAGGTGTCCCGTGCAGATACCGCCCGTCAAGAGGGTCGGACGTGACACCCTCGAGCGCCGGGTGCTCGAGATCGTCGAAGAATTCGTCGCTGAGCTGGGCCGTTTCCGCGGGCCCGTAGCGCCCCACAACTCGCTCGACCGCGACCTCGGCATCGACAGCCTCGAACGGGTCGAACTGCTGTTGCGGCTCGATCAGGCCTTTGGCGTCCGTCTGCCGGATATCGTGATGGCTGAGGCCGAAAGCCCGCGCGACCTCGCAGATGCGATCAGAGCCGGGTCGCCGACTACGGCCGAGAGCGTTCCCGAGACCCAAGCTCCGGTCGGACCTGGGATCTTTGCCCCTGCGAACCTCCGGACGCTCCTGGACACCCTTCGCTTCCACGTAGAAGCCCACCCGGAGCGGACGCACATCTTCCTCCGCCAGGAAGATGGAGCCGAAATGCCGATCATCTACGGTGATCTCTGGAAGAGGGCGACCAGCCTGGCCGCTGGCCTGCATGAACAGGGTCTCGGATACGGCCAATCGGTCGCCCTCATGCTCAGAACAGAGGCCGCCTTCTTTGATGCGTTCTTCGGGATTCTGCTCGCGGGTGGTGTCCCCGTCCCGATCTATCCGCCGTTTCGCCCTGATCGCATCGAGGAATACGCCGAGCGTCAGATCGGCATCTTGCGTAACGCCGCCGCGCGTCTGCTTATTACCTTCGGCGAGGCCGAACGCGTCGCCAGGCTGTTGCGTGGGCGCGTACCCTCGCTGAAGGGAGTTACCACGGCAGGGCAACTCTCACTGCCAGAGGGCAGGGTGTCGCCGCCTCCCGCACGCAGCGACGACCCGGCGCTCATCCAATATACTTCCGGCAGTACGGGAGATCCGAAGGGTGTGCTGCTCACGCACGGGAACATCTTGGCGAACATCCGGGCCATTGGCGAGGCGATCGCGATCAGTCCCGCCGACGTCGCCGTAAGCTGGCTGCCTCTCTATCACGACATGGGGTTGATCGGGTCCTGGCTTACTGCGCTCTACTTCGGCATCCCCATCGCGATTCTGTCGCCGCTTGCCTTCCTTGCCCGTCCCGGTCGCTGGTTGTGGGCAATCCACGCCCACCGCGCAACCCTCTCGGCCGCGCCGAACTTTGCCTTCGATCTCTGCGTCCGGAAGGTGAATGACGCGGAAATCGAGGGCCTGGACCTGCATTCGTGGCGGCGGGCATTCAACGGCTCCGAGCCCGTCAGCCTGGAGACGATCGAGCGCTTCACCCGTCGCTTCTCCCCCTACGGCTTCAAAGCGGAGGCGATGTGTCCGGTGTATGGCCTCGCCGAGTCCTCGGTGAGCCTGACCGTCCCGCCCATCGAACACGGTCCCTGGGTCGATCGGGTGGTGAGAGAGCCCTTTGAACGGTTGAGGGAGGCGCGCCCCGCCCTGCCGGGGGACCAGAACCCCCTTCGCTTCGTCTCATGCGGTCACCCCCTGCCGGGGCATGAGGTGCGCATCGTAGATGCGGAAGGTCGTCCGGTCGCCGAGCGGATCGAAGGACGCATCGAATTCCGCGGGCCATCGGTGACGTGCGGCTATTTTCGGAATCCGGAAGCAACGCGGGCGGTCCTTCACGACGGCTGGATGGATTCCGGCGACCTCGGCTATTGGGGCAACGGCGAGCTGTTTATCACGGGCCGACGGAAAGATATCATTATCAAAGCCGGCCGGAACCTTTACCCGCAGGAAGTCGAGGAGGTTGTGGGGGAGGTCCCCGGCATTCGTAAGGGGTGCGTGGCGGCCTTCGGCCTCGCTGATCCGGAGGCAGGCACGGAACGCCTCGTGGTAGTCACGGAGAGCCGCGAAACGGAGCCGGAACGGCTTGACATGCTCAGGGGGGCGGTCCTTGACCGCCTGGTGACCGTAATCGGAATCCCGGCTGACGTACTGCTGATCGCCAAACCAGGGTCCGTACTCAAGACCTCGAGCGGTAAGATCCGCCGGAACGCCACGCGCGAGGCCTACATACGGGGGGAGATTGAGCGCGGGCACCCGTCGATCACGACGCAATGGGCGAGGTTGCACATCCAAGATGGGGCGGCCCGGCTGCAGCGGTATACCAGTCAGACAGTCGCGCTGGTATATGGCGTGTACATCGGGGCACTGCTCTTCGTGCTGCTGCCGGTGCTGTGGGTGCTCCTACAGATTGTACCGCGGGGACGCCCTGCGAACCGGCTCGTAAGGGGTTCGTGTCGCATGGTACTTGCACTCTCCGGCTGCCCGATCCACGTCGAGGGCCTGGAGAATCTCCAGACCGTTGCACCGGCGGTCTTGATCGCCAACCATGCAAGCTACATCGATGCAGGCGTCCTCCTCGCTACTCTCCCAATGGAGTTTCGCTTCGTCGCCAAGCGCGAGTTGACGACATACCCACTCATTCGAACGGTGATTCGCAAGGTTGGGTACCTCACCGTCGAGCGGTTCGATCCCGCCAAAAGAGCGGCCCTTGCTGACCGCACCACGGCCGTCCTGCGCAGCGGCACCTCTCTCTTCTTTTTCCCAGAGGGGACGTTCTTTCGGCCGCCTGGGCTCCTCCCGTTTCGACTCGGCGCCTTCAAGACTGCCGTCGAGGCCGGCCGTCCCGTGATCCCCATCGGGCTCAGAGGGACTCGCGAGATTCTATCTGACGGCACGTGGCTGCCGAAACGTGGACCGATCACGGTCGCGATCGGCCCGCCTATCACATCGGAAGGCAGCGGGTGGGAAGAACTGGTCAGGCTCAGAGACTTTGCCCGACGTGAGATCGCACGTCTGGCGGGCGAGGAATTCGTACCTGAAAGGGTGCTCGCATGAGCGGAGCCTTTGGTGGTCTTCGAGCCGGATGCTACCGCTATAAATAGCTTGAACTCCATAACCCTTTTTGCACACGTAACGGGTCGATTCCATGGCATCCAGTGCAATGATATGCTATGCTAATTAAAATGACGTCGCCCTACTGCGATCTATCCTGACGATACCGTAGGGCCTGTTTCACTGCCGGAAAGGGGCCAGGCATCTAGTTGCCGAAGGAGGGGTATGTATCCTGTTATCACCGGATTTGATCATCTGGTCTTTGCCGAGGCGCCCAAGCTGATCTATTGGGAGCTGACGCGGGCCTGCGATCTGGTGTGTACGCATTGTCGCGCCGAAGCCATCGCACAGCGCGATCCTTTAGAGCTTAGTACGGAGGAGGCAAAGGCGCTGCTCGCGGAACTCCGGGCATTCGGAGACCCGCCCCCGCAACTGGTCATGACCGGAGGTGATCCGTTAAAGCGCCCGGATTTCTTTGAACTGGTACGACACGGCAGAAGCGTTGGATTACCGATTTCCGTAGCCCCAAGCGGTACCCCATTGCTTACACCGGATGCGATTGCCGCGTTGGCGGACAACGGGGTGGTGAGTATGTCGCTCAGCATCGACGGCTCGACGGCCTCCAGCCATGACCGATTTCGCGGTGTTGAGGGTTGCTTCGATACCACCATGCATGCCATCCGCGCTGTCCGGGCGGCTGGTATCCCACTACAGATCAACACACTGGTCACCCCTGAGACCATGATGGAGTTGCCCGGTGTGTTCCGGTTGCTCCAGGACTTGGGGATTATGCGGTGGAGTCTCTTTTATCTGATCGCTACGGGGCGTGGTCGGGCGCTGCGCGAGATCAGGCCAAGCGAGGCCGAGGCGCTGCATAGTTGGATCTATGATCTCGTCAAGACGGCCCCATTTGCGATCAAGGCAACAGAGGCCCCGCACTTTCGTCGGGTAGCCTATATGCGAATGCGGCTGGAAGGCCTGGATGACGCCGCGATCAGTCAGACGCCCATCGGGCGGGGGTTTGGTATCCGGGACGGCAACGGTATCATGTTCATCTCGCATACCGGCGATGTCTATCCATCCGGATTTCTTCCGGAAGTTGCCGGGAATGTACGCCGGCAGAGCCCTGTGTCGTTATACCGTCATTCTGAGATCTTCACCAGAATTCGCAACGCCGATCAATATACCGGTAAGTGCGGCATGTGCGAGTTTCGCTGGATCTGCGGTGGGTCGCGGGCCCGTGCGTTTGCCGAGACCGGCGATCCAAACGGAAGCGATCCGCTGTGCGCATACAGGCCGGAGGCAGCGATGGCGGGAGCGATAGAAAGTGAGTGAGCATGGGTACCGGGCGAATTGCGGCTGAACATCGCGGGCATCACCAACTCTATCATTCTCGTATCTGATATAGTTCGACCTCCGAGAGGTGAGGTGCCAATGCTTCACCGATACAGTCTGCATAAAAGATCAGTCGCGCAACCTCTCTTTACTCCCTCAATCTATTCATTTTTCCAGTCAGATGCTCTAGGCGATTGGTGGTATCCGGCATAAATTATGTGTAGGAGACGCAGCAGTATGCGTATTGAGCCGACAATTCGTGAGGAGCGTATAGTGCATGAGTGGAGGCAAACGGTCAGATGATGCAATCGACAGGAGGGACAGATGCAGATCTCGCGGATCCTTTTTCCGACCGACTTCTCCCACGACGCCGAACTCGCCTTTCAGTATGCGCTGACCTTTGCCAGCAGGTTTGGCGCCGAGCTCTACATTCTTCATGTCATCTACTTTCCTCCCCAGACGCCTGAGTATGATATCGGACAGATCATTGATGGCCTGGTCAAGAATGCTGAGCAGAGCCTGAACAAGCTGATCGAAAGCGCTCACGAGCCGAACATGGTCTTTCATCCTGATGTGCAGGTCGGGGTAGAGCACGTTGAGATTACGAAGTGTGCGGAGAAGGAAAAGATCGATCTGATCATCATGGGGACTCGCGGACGAACCGGACTGGCTCATATCTTTCTGGGAAGTGTCGCCGAGCGTGTAGTCCGTCACGCCCCCTGCCCCGTTCTGACGGTGAAGCTTCCGGCGACGAAAGATGTAGAGACAGCGTCAAGAGGGGGTGACTGAGGTGACCATGCAGCACCAGGCGCTAACCCGGTATCTCGAAACCGCTCTCGGTAGCACCGTACAGATACAGGCTCTTCGACCGCTTACGGGTGATGAGTCTGCCTGTGCGATGAAAGAGTCCGGAGTTGAGCCGGGTCATGATCTGAAGGCATTCGGCTATGGCCGGCCGATCCAGATCGACCTGCTCCTGAACGGGATGCCCTATTCGTATGTCCTCTCCACAATGCGAAGCGGTCGGGGCTTCGGCCACGACCACATGGCCGACAGGGCAGGCGTCTTGATCTGGGCACATGACGCCTACGGAAAGCTTCAGCGCCACGTCAGGAGCCTTGACGTCGGTTTTTTCACGAGCGAGGGGCAGTTGCAATCGGCCGGAAGCGCAGAGGAGTACTTCCTCCTCGTAGAGAAGGTTGAGGGGACTGCGTATTGGGTTGACCTTGAACGGATTCGCGTTGAGGGGAGAGGGACCGCCTCCGACTTCGATCGTACCAGGGCACTCTCGGAGTATCTAGCGAAGATTCATGCTGAAAAAGGTCAGGATACCCAACTGTATTTCCGTCGAATTCGAGATCTGATCGGCCACGGCGAGGGGATCATGGGCATTCTTGATGGATATCCGACCGATTATCCTCTCCTGCCTTCCGAGCAGCAGTTTCTCATTGAGAGCGGATGCATGGCCTGGCGGCACTATCTGAAAGAAAAGGTTACGCGTCTGAGTATCGTGCACGGCGATTTTCACCCCTGGAATATCCTCTTTCGAGAGGGAACCGATTTTACACTGCTCGACCGTAGCCGCGGGGAGTGGGGGGAGCCAGCCGATGATATTGCGGCCCTCAGCATCAATTTCCTCTTGTTCTCGCTCTTGCAGTCAGGCCGTATGGAAGGCCCATTTCGGGAGCTGTTCGATCTCTTCTACGGCGAGTACCTCGAACAGACCCACGATCTGGAGTTGGACTTCGTAATCCCGCTCTTCTACACCTTCCGGGCCCTCGTGATTGCGAGTCCTCGTTGGTACCCTGATCTTCCAGAACAGGTACGCGTGAAGCTGTTCCGGTTCGCCCAGGCGATGCTCCGGATCGAGCAATTCGACCACAAGGATCTTAATCGATATCTGACGTGAGGAGAGTCGCGGTGGCGTGTGTCGTGTGGCTCACAGGACTGCCTGGAAGCGGCAAGAGCAGCGTAGGGCGCGAGGTCGCGTTGCGTTTGAAGGAACTGGGAATGCGTGCGCGGGTGCTGGAACTTGATGAGATCCGGCAGGTCATCACCCCCTCGCCACGGTATACGGCTGAGGAGCGTGAGGTCGTCTATCGGGCCCTCGCCTATATGGCTTGGCTGCTCTATGAAGAGGGGGTAAGCGTGATTATTGATGCGACCGCCCACCGGCAGCGATTCCGCGATATAGCCAGGGCGCTGATCCCCGCCTTTGCCGAGATCTACCTCTGCGCATCACTGCCGGCGTGCCGGGCGCGGGCGGCGAATCGACATGGCGGCTACGCCCCTGACGATGTCTATGGACAAGCAGGCCACAAAGGATCGACTGTGCCGGGCATCGATGAGATGTACGAGCCGCCGCCTCACCCTGAACTCGTACTCGATACTGAGAAGCTTCAGGTAGCGCAGGCTGCCGATCGGGTGGTCGGGTTTCTTGAAACATTCCAGCCAGGGTGATCAGGCGACCTGTCTCGCTGAAAAAGGGTTGTGAGGATGGTTGAGTATGGAGGAAGGGCGATGAGCACATTATCGAACCCACGGGTGTTGGATTGCGTAGGTGAGCCGGGCGAGAGAAGTGAGGCGTGCCCCTACTTGAAAAGAGCAGTCCTGACTTCCCGGTATCCCATCGAGGGGTACTGTGTGGCGCACCCTTATGGGAGGCTCCAGGTCGTGACGATTGCTGAGTTTCGTGAGATATGCACAACGGCTGAGCATGTTCAGTGTCAACTATATCGCGAGCTGCGTGATCAGGCCAGGAGCTGAGGGAGATCCTGGGTACGCTGCGGCCTGAACTGAGCGAAGACACTGCGCGATGACGCAATAGGTGCAATGCACGATTGCTCGGGAGGAGGAAGAGACGATGGCACTCGTAAAATGGACGCCATTCGGGGATCTGCCTACGTTTAGACGTGATGTGGAGCGGCTGTTTGATCGATTCTTGGGTGAACTACCTCGACTGGACCTCGCCGGGACGGGGTGGACTCCGCATCTGGACATGACCGAAACGAAAGAATGCCTGATTGTCAAGGCCGAGCTTCCCGGTCTGGAGGTCAAAGATCTGGATATCACTATCTCTGGAAACACGCTGACCTTGAAGGGGGAGAAGCGACAGGTCAGAGAGGAGCAGGACGAGCACCACCACCTGCTTGAGCGCGCCTATGGTACGTTTACGAGGACGATTGACCTTCCTGCGACGGTCGCCGCCGATAAGATCAAGGCTGCGTTTAAAAACGGGGTCCTGATCATTACCCTTCCGAAGACTGAGGAGGCGAAGCGGAAGGCGATCTCGATTCAGATTGACTAAGACGGCGTTCCAATTTCCATGTTCAAGGTTCCACGTTGCAGGTTCCTAGAGCCTTGGAACGCGGCATTTGGTGGGACGGAGAGATCAATGAAAACACTCGTCGTAGCACAGAAGCGTTACAAGTCCGCGTCATTTAAGAAGAGGGTCGATACTGAAACCGATTCCTATCTGGCTAAGGGTGCTCCTGGTAAGATGGTCGTGTGCCACGAGTGCCATGCGCTTTCTACGGGGAGGCGATGGTACCAGGATGAGGCGGTCTACGCCAAGCTTCTTACGGCAGGAACAGCGAAGGAGGTGTTCTGCCCGGCGTGTGAAAAGATTCGCGACGGCTATCCAGGCGGACAGGTAGTGCTCAAGGGGCCGTTTCTGACCGAGCATCGGGAGGAGATCCTGCATCTCATTACCAATGAGGAGAAGCGAGCCAGAGAGGTTAATCCGCTCCATCGGATCATGAGCCTCCGCGAGGAGAACGGGCAGTGTGAGATTACAACAACCAACGAGAAGTTGGCGCAGCGGATTGGACGAGAGATTCACAAGGCCTGGGGGGGGAGTGTCGCGTACGGCTGGTCACACAACAATAAATACCTCCGAGTGCACTGGGAGCGCTGACGGGCAGACCGATGCCGCAGATTCTCATGCAGCGATTAGCTCAGCCGCCGATCGGTGAGCAGCAGATAGAGATTGTTGAACGGAAAGGGTTGGGTCATCCGGACTCGATCTGTGATGCGGTGATGGAGGAAGTGGCGCGTGCCATTAATGCCGAATATCAACACCGCTTCGGTCAGGTGCTCCATAACAATATCGATAAGGGACTCCTAGTGGCCGGGCGGGTGCGCCGGCGGCTCGGCGGGGGGCGCATGCTCCGACCAATGGAGTTAATCATAGGCGATCGTGCCACCTTCCGTCTCGGTAGGGTGAGGGTACCGATTAAGGAGATTGCGCTGGAGGCGGCGAAGGGATGGTTCCGTAAGTCGTTACGTCACGTGGACCCTATCCGGTGTCTACGCTACCGGGTTGTCCTCTCGGAGGGCTCAGACGAGTTGGCCGATATCTTCCGGCGGGATGGAGTGAGGGGAGCCAATGATACCTCGGCGACTGTCGGCTACGCCCCTCTGAGCGAGACCGAACAGATGGTGCTTTGGGTAGAACGTTACCTGAACTCCCCCGGCTTCAAGACGGCATTTCCTGAGACGGGGGAGGATGTTAAGGTTATGGGAGTTCGTACGGATCGTGAGCTGAGCCTCACCGTTGCCATGCCGCTCTTGTGCGAAGTCATCGCGTCCGAAGAGGCTTATTTTCGTAGAAAGGCGGAGATTGTTCAGGCCTTACGCCAAGCACTTCCCGTTTCACCAGGCCTGGACAAGATCAATCTGGTCTTGAACCAGCTTGATCGAGAGGGCCGCGGGTTGGGTGGTATGTACCTCTCGCTGCTCGGGACATCCGCAGAGGATGCCGATTCCGGGCAGGTTGGAAGGGGTAATCGTGTCAATGGGGTAATCCCGCTGAACCGACCGGTGAGCGGAGAGGCGGCGGCTGGAAAAAATCCGGTCAGCCACATCGGTAAGATCTATGCGGTTCTGTCGCATCGGATCGCCGATCAGATCTATCAGCAGGTCGGCGGGGTGCGCGAGGTGTACGTCTGGCTTGTCGGCCAGATAGGCCGACCCATCAATGAACCCTGGGTGGCTGTCCAACTGATCGAGACATCTGATGGGGAGCATGAGCGGATCAAACAGGAGTCAGAGCTGGTGATCGATCGAGAGTTGAATCGCTTGACCGATTTCTGTCGTGAGTTGACCGAGGGGAAGTATCCGGTTTGCTGAGCCAAGAAAAAGGAGCCGACGATGCGAGTTAAAGATCGAATGAGGCGCTCACTGGTAAGTGTCACACAGTCCGACACACTGGACCATGCGCTGACGACGTTAAAACGGTTTCATATTCGCCACCTGCCGGTCGTGAAAGGGGATCATATTGTAGGAATTATTTCGGATCGTGACGTCAAGAAGGCCACTCCATCCCCTTTTGATTATCCGACCGCGGATGAGTTTCGAGCGTTCACCTCTGCCGTGGCCATCAAGGATATTATGACGAAGGAAGTGATTACGGTTTCTCCTCTCACCCCCATTGAGGAAGCCGCCAGCCTCATGAATCAAAAGCGTATCGGGGCGCTTCCAGTGGTCCAGGAAGGCAGGCTGATCGGAATGCTTACCGAGACCGATGTCTTGGGCGTCATGACTGAGATGATGGGGGCCACACACACCGCGTCTCGCATCGAGATCGAGGTTCCGGCAAGTCCCGGAGTGCTCACCGAGGTCATCCAAATCGTTGAGGCGCAACAGGTGGAGATCGCGAGTCTTGTGACGCTGCCGGCCTGTGAAGGGGCGAGGCGTCTGCTTATCCTGAGGCTTCAGACCATCAATCCGGACCCTGTCGTCAGGGCATTGGCGGAGCGCGGTTATCCGCAGGCTGTCGGTGAGTTTATCCGCTAGTACGATCATGCAAAAGATTCTGATGATGGTTGACGGCTCGTTCGCCGCAGAAGCGGCAGCGCGCTATGCCCTTGCTCTGGCGAAGGCCTGCGGCGCGGAGGTTGAGTTGCTCTTTGTCGCAACGGATCAATCCGACGAGGCGATGAGGCGCGCTGAGGAGTCGTTGCTACGTCTCTTTCTACAGGGGCGTGTCCTGGGCCTGAAGGTGCGGAGTGTGACAGAGATCGGCGATCCGGTCCGGGTCATGCGGGACTACGTGACGCGCGAAGGGATTACGCTGGCTATGGCGTCCGCCACAGGACCGGAGATTGCGCGCCGCCTCCTCCGTGAGATCCCGTGTGCGATGCTCCTGGTTCGAGTAGTCCATCCTGGAAGGATGGCGTCGCCGCACGAGATTCTGGTCCCGGTCTATACAGGTGAGTTTGAAGGCGGCGGACTTGAGGCGGCGGCCGGCCTATTGGCCGACCTTGGGGGGTACTGGCAAGCGCGAATCGTGCTCTTCCAGTTGAGGCAACCGTTGATGCGACTGTTCGATCGCCGGCGCGTTGGAGAGGAGACATCGGACCAGATAGAACACAAGCTGCACCGATTCATGGCTGCACTCTCCCGACGGGGTGTGACTGCCGGTATGCGTGTTTCATCGGGCCGCCACCACGGTCCGGGTATTACGGCCGAGGCAGCAGCCAGGAGGCATGATCTTATCTTCTTAGGTACGAAGGGGCCGAAGAGCTTCATGCGATGGTTACGGAGCGGTACCGTAGATTATTTGGTGCGAAAGAGCCCATGCGATCTGATGCTCTTCCGCCCGGCCGCTGCCTGAGGCTATCCATGTCGGCGATACGCGACGATGCAGATTCACCGTCTGTCGGTCGAAGAGGCGCTTAAGGCACTTGGTACTACTGACCAGGGGTTGAGCGAGACCGAAGCCGAGAGACGACTCGGCGAATTCGGTCCCAACGAACTTCTGGCCGCAGAGAGGATACCGGTGCTTACCATGCTGGGGAAGCAGTGTACGCATTTCCTGGCTCTCCTGCTCTGGGCTGCGGCGGCGCTGGCGTTTGTGGCGGATTGGATGAAGCCAGGGGAGGGAATGGATCTCCTCGGCTGGGCCATTGTCGGGGTGGTCGGGGTAAACGCCGTATTTTCCTTCGTGCAGGAGTACAAGGCGGAGCGGGCGATCGTCGCCTTACGTCGCCTGCTGCCGATGCTTGTTAAGGTCATTCGTACCGGCCGGATCCGTGAGGTTACAGCCTCCAAGCTGGCGCCCGGTGATGTGGTGATCCTGGCGGAAGGAGATCGAGTACCTGCCGATGGGCGGGTGATGACTGCGGTCCAGTTCCGAGTTGATAACGCGCCACTGACCGGCGAATCGATCCCCAAGACTCGCACAGCCGCGGCCGCGACGCAGGGGTCGCTCGTCGAGAGTGAAAACGTTGTCTTTGCCGGTACGACTATCCTTTCGGGAACGGCGCGAGTCGTCGTCTTTGCGACAGGGATGAATACGGAGTTCGGTAAGATCGCCCATCTGACTTCGGGTATCGATGTCGAGATGAGCCCTCTTCAGCAAGAGATTCAAAAGGTCACTCGGCTGATTGCCGCAATCTCTGTAAGTATCGGCCTCGCGTTCTTCGGGCTCGGGATCCTGATGGGCCGGAGCTTCTGGGAGAATTTCATCTTTGCGGTGGGACTCCTGGTAGCCAACGTTCCGGAAGGTCTTCTGCCGACGGTGACGCTTGCATTGGCAGTGGGTGGGCAGCGGATGGCGAAACGAAAGGCGCTCATCAAGAACTTGGCGTCGGTCGAGACGCTGGGATGTACGACGGTCATCTGTACGGATAAGACTGGAACCCTTACGAAGAATCGGATGGCTGTCACGCGCCTGTACATCGACGGCTGCGAGGTTCGAGTATCCGGTCATTCAGCGACGACGGAGGCAGGAGGACCGGTGACCCCGGACCTGCTGAGGCAATGGGCCCCGCTCTTTACTATTGCTGTGGGGTGCAATAACGCCGGTCGACGCCACGATCGGGATGGAGTCGCACCTGCGTTCGTCGGTGATCCTACAGAGATTGCCCTATTGGAATGTGCGACCGCATTGCTGCCTGATGGGCAGGACGTTCCATATCGAGAAGGAGAATTTCCGTTCGATGCCGATCGGAAGCGGATGACGACGATACATACGACGGCGTCCGAGCGAAGGGTGGCCTACGTAAAAGGCGCTCCAGAGATGATGCTTCCGATTTGTCGATCCGTTCTGCATGACGGTCGTGCTATCGATCTAGGAGAGGCTGAGCGCAAGATGATCGTTGATCGACTGAATACGTTTGCCGGATCGGCCCTGCGGGTATTGGCGCTGGCGTATCGGGAGCTACCGAAGGCTGCTCAACTTCCGTCAATGGAGGAGACGGAGAGGGAGCTGATTTTTGTCGGCCTGATCGCCATGTTCGATCCGCCACGGCCGGAGGTACCGGAGGCTATAGCCCGTTGCAGGAGGGCCGGGATCAAGCCTATCATGATTACCGGGGATAACAGCCGCACGGCGCTGGCCATTGCGCGGATTATCGGGATGGTCCGAGGGGATAAGGCGCTGGTGCTTGAGGGTAGCCAGATCGAACAGATGCGGGACGAAGAGCTGAAGGCTGCCCTCGGCCATCCGGAGATCCTCTGTGCCAGGATGACCCCCATTCAGAAGATGAGGGTCGTCACACTCCTGAAGGAGATGGGGGAGGTGGTCGCCGTCACGGGCGATGGGGTCAATGATGCCCCAGCCTTAAAGAAGGCCGACATAGGGATCGCGATGGGAATCGCTGGAACCGATGTTGCCAAGGAGGCTGCCGACATCGTGCTGCTCGACGACAACTTTGCCACCATCGTGAGCGCTGTCGAAGAGGGACGGGCGGTCTACGAGAATATCCGGAAGTTTGTGACCTACATTCTTGCGAGCAATATCCCGGAGATGGTTCCCTATCTGGCCTCAGTCGTGTTTCGGATACCTCTCCTGCTCCCTATCGTTCAGATTCTCGCCGTCGATTTGGGTACCGATATGCTGCCGGCCTTGGGCCTCGGGGCTGAACCGCCGGATGCGAACACGATGGATCGTCCGCCGAGATCCAGGAAGGCGCGCCTGTTGAATCTCCCGTTACTGGCTCGATCGTACCTGTTTCTCGGGCCAATCGAAGCGGCTGCGGCTATGAGTGCCGGGCTGTGGTATCTTACTTATGGTGGATGGGAGTGGGGTCTCGACCTGCCGCCGATGAGCCCGCTCTACTGGGAGGCGACGACGGTAACATTTGCCGCAATCGTTATCTGTCAGGTGGCGAACGTGTACGTCTGCCGGAGTCCGATGGCATCGATCTTTTCCACGGGTCTCTTGACGAACCGACTGATTCTCTGTGGTATTGCTGTCGAGCTTTCGATCCTTGCGCTGATTGTCTACAGTCCGATCGGTCACAGGATCTTCGGGACCGCCGTCTTCGATGGGGGGTTCTGGTGGTTTCTGCTCGTCTGTGGAGTACTGTTACTTCTCGCGGAAGAGGCGAGAAAGGTGATTGTTCGTCGCCTAGATCCATTGAGAGGACTTCGTTATCAGGAGGGGACCGCATGAGACTGAAAGGTGTACCATCTCGCAGGCGGCTAGCGAAATCGATAGAGGTTGAACCTGCAAGAGATTTCGAGACAGACATCGAGAGGCCGCTTGATGCCGAAGATGTGGCCTTGTCCTTACTCGAGGCCAAGGTACGGGCAGAAGAGGCGCGAGTAGATCTCAGCACCACAGAGGTACGCGCTGGCTTGAGTGTGCGTCTTCCTCGTACGCTGATCACACAATTGCAGGGAGAGGCTGCTAAGCGTGGCATCACACCGTCAGAGCTGATTCAACGGGCCCTGATGCAGTACCGCCCCCTGAAGCAGGCTGGGTACCGCAGGTGACAACTGATATAGAGGTATGGATAACAGCGAACAACAGGTCCTTACGATAAAGGAGGCTTGCTCATGTTAGCCGGATTTCCAAAGCGGGTTACACTGCAGACCGGAATACACGTATCAATCCGTCCCATGGTCAAAGAGGATGCGGAAAAGCTCCATGCCTTCTTCTGTAAGGTGCCGCGTGAGGATCGTCTCTTTCTGCGAGACGATGTGTCCATCCGGGAGGTAATCGATTCGTGGGCGGACGAGCTGAACTATGAGAAGGTTCTTCCACTTGTCGCAGAGGTTGATGATACCATCGTAGCTGATGCCACCCTACATCGTCGACAATTCGGTTGGACCAGCCATGTAGGCAAAATGCGCCTGGTCGTCGATACCGACTATCGGGGGAAAGGCCTCGGGACACTTATGATCGAGGAGCTGATCGAGACCGCTAAGAAGGCAGGCCTTGGGATTCTTGTCGCCGAGATCATCGGAGGTCAGACGGAGGCACTGAAAATCCTCAAGCGATTAGGATTTACGAAGGAGGCGGTCTTCTACAACTATGTCAAGGATCAGATCGGAGAGGAGCACGACCTCGTCATCATGATGAAAAACCTGCAGATTGAGCCGTCGATGCTTCCCTTTTAATCCGGACCATGAGGCATGAGCCATGAAGCTGACGATCAAGTTGACGCCGCCCAAGAGACGGGCTCCCATTCGGCCGACAAAGGTGGAGCCGCAAGGGGTTCGCTACGATCGAAAGCGGGTCAAGCGATCGGTTCGAGAGGAGTTAAAGACGGAGCGGTAAGCCCATGATCGATCCATTGACACCTGATGCGTTACGTAAGATTTGCCCGTCGGAGGATTTCTCCTTCGAAGGGACTGATGAGCTACAGCCTCTAGAAGAGGTTGTAGCTCAGAATCGCGCTGTCGAGGCCATCACCTTTGGTGTGGGTATCCGCAGTGAAGGATTTAATCTCTTTGTCCTTGGACCTGCCGGAACGGGCAAGACGACAGCGATCAAAGGCTTCCTGGCTACCGAGGCCGCCAAGCTCCCTACCGCTCCTGATTGGTGTTATGTCAATAACTTTGTGGATCCTCAGCGTCCCCGCGCGCTCTGCCTTCCGCCTGGCCGTACCCATCTCTTTCAGTCGGACTGTGAGCGCCTTCTTAATGAGTTAAAGACGGGCGTCCCCAGAGCCTTCGAGTCTGAGGCCTACGAGCAGAACCGTCAGACGATTCTGGAGGAGTTGCAGCAACAGATAACCGATGAGCTTGAGGCGTTACGAAAGCGCGCAGATGGGCTTGGGTTCGGGCTTGCCAAGACGGCAAGCGGGTTTATGATCGTTCCCATGCTTCGAGGCAAGCCGCTGAAACCGGAAGGGTTTGAGGGCCTCGATGAGGAGACCAAACAGCAGGTCAATCTCAAAAGCGAGGAGGTACAGAAGGATCTGGCAGCGACGCGTCGCCGAATCCGCGACCTGGAGCGGGAGACAAAGAATCGCCTTGACGGAATAGACCGAGAGGTCACCACCTCTGCAGTAGATCACCTGATCGAGGAGGTCAAAGAACGTTACGCGGATCACGCACTGGTACAGGCGCACCTCGATGCGATACGTGAGGACGTCATCGCCAATGTGGATCTGTTTCGTCGCGATCAAAGCGGAGCGCAAGGACAACCGGATCCGGCTGCTCTGTTGCGGCAAGGGTTGGATCCCTTCGACCGGTATCGGGTGAACGTCCTGATCGAACAGAAAGACAGTGGCGGCGCGCCGGTTGTCGTTGAACCACACCCGACGTGTCAGAATCTGCTGGGGCGGGTCGAACATGAGGTCCACATGGGTGCTCTCTATACCAATTTTCTGATGGTCAAGGGGGGCGCCTTGCATCGGGCCAATGGGGGCTTTCTGGTCATCGAGGCCATGGAACTGCTCAAGCAGTTCTTTGCGTGGGACCAACTGAAGCGGACGCTGAAGAATCGTCAGATCAGGATCGAAGAGCCTGGGGAGCAGTTCCGCTTCTATAGTACGGTGACACTTGAGCCCGAGTCGATCCCCCTCAACGTGAAGGTAGTCCTTATCGGCAGCCCATGGCTGTACTACCTGTTGCACACCCTCGATCCGGAGTTTCAGGAGCTGTTTAAGGTCCAGGCAGAATTCAGCGATCGCGTTGCCCGGACCCCTGAAACCATCCTCACCTTTGCCCGTCTGCTGTCAACCTGTTGCAAGGCCGAGGGGCTGAAGGCGTTCGACCGGGCAGCCGTGGCGAAACTGGTGGAGCACAGCTCTCGCCTGGTGGAGGATCAGGAACGACTTACCACGACATTCAGCCATCTCCTGGATGTGGCTCGCGAAGCCAGCTTTCTGGCTGAGCGGGATGGACACCATCGAGTGATGGCGGACGATGTACGGCGGGCAATCGACGCAAAGATTAAGCGATCGAATCGACTGGAGGAACGGCTGCAGGAGCTTATCACAGAGCGGATCATCCTTGTCGATACCGATGGCGCCGTCGTGGGTCAGGTAAACGGGATTGCCATTATTGCGCTTGGAGAGTATCACTTTGGAAAGCCGTCTCGAATTACAGCAAGAACCTTCCTTGGGCGCGGCGGCATCATCGACATCGAGCGCGAAGCCCGTATGGGCGGTCGTCTGCATAGTAAAGGCGTCATGATCCTTTCGGGCTATCTTGGCGGCCGCTATGCGCAGCAGACGCCTCTTACGCTGTCGGCGAGTCTTGCCTTCGAACAACTCTATGAAGAGGTAGAGGGCGACAGTGCCTCATCGGCAGAGCTGTATGCAATCCTCTCAAGCCTTTCTGGACTGCCGATCACGCAGGGATATGCAGTCACGGGATCGGTCAATCAGCAGGGGGTCGTTCAGGCGATCGGGGGCGTCAACGCCAAGATCGAGGGATTTTTTGATGTCTGCTGTGCAAGAGGTCTGACAGGCGAACAGGGGGTGCTGATCCCGGCGAGTAACGTCCGGCATCTCATGCTCAGAGAGGATGTTGTCGAGGCAGTCGCGGCGGGGCAGTTTCAGATCTATCCCGTTCACACCATCGATGAAGGAATTGCCCTGCTGACCGGGCGGGAGGCTGGTGAGCGTAGTTCGGATGGGACCTTTCCCGAAGGCAGCGTGAATGGACTGGTACAGGGGCGGCTGCGCGACATGGCGGAGCAGGCGAGGGCCTACGGAGCTGAGAATGTGGCGTCGCCCCGTGCAGACCGTCAGGACGAAGGTAGACCTGAACAGCAGCGTAACTCGTGATAGCTCTTGATGGAGTAGATTTCGGAAGCCGATGTCGGTGACGGGACATGGCGTATAAGGGGGGAAGAATATGTCGGGTCTGAAGGTTGCCGTCAAGTCGGTCAAGAAGGTTGGATCACTGCTCAGCGAGTTGTTGGAGATTGAGCAACGGGTGTCGGAGCGCGCCTATGAGCTTTTCAGGGATCATGGTTGGCGGGCCGGCCATGAGTGTGAGCATTGGCTGCATGCTGAGAAGGAGTTGCTGTGGCGGCCCAGTGCAGAGCTGGTCGAGACCGACAGCGAGTTTCGAGTCAGCTTTGCCCTGGCCGGCCTTACCGCCAAGAATGTAAAGGTCCTGGCTGAGCCCAACCATCTGACGGTGCGGGCGGCTACGCAACATGTCGACAGAAAGGAAGGGGAGACCTGCCACTTCTGTGAGTTTCATCGGGGGGAACTCTACCGATCCATGGCGTTGCCGAGTACCGTCATCCCGGAGAAGGCTCAGGCAGAGATGAAAGAGGGCCTGCTTACGGTGATCCTTCCGAAGAAGAACGGACCTGTCAGCAAGAAGATCCGAGTGAGAGGATAGTCAGCAAGGACGTGAGGTGTGGCCCGCAACGAGCTGGCCAACGACCCCAGCGGACGAATAGAGCGGTAATGGTTGGAGAGAGTGAAGGCGCGCAGGGGCCTTGGCGAACACGTCACAACATCTGCGAGGAGGTGCGACCATGGCAATTCCAGTACGGGTACGCGAGTGGTTGGATCAGCAACAGGTACGGTATGAGATCATTCCTCACAGAGAGGTGTACACAGCGCAGGAGGTGGCCGGCGCCACTCATATCCCCGGTCGGGCCTATGCCAAGGTGGTCATTCTAAAAGGGCGACAAGGCCTGATGATGGCGGTTCTGCCGGCTATGTGTCGACTGGATGTCGTGCGGATGCGGCAAGTCATGAACGACAGTACAGCAAGCTTGGACCCGGAGGCCGATTTCGCGCAGACGTTTGCCGGCTGCGAGCCTGGGGCCATGCCTGCCTTCGGCAATCTGTACGGAGTCCCGATGTACTGTGATCAGCACCTGGTGAAGGAGGAGACGATCGCCTTCCCGGCTGGAAGTCACCACGAGGTGATCCGAATCGCGTTCAAGGACTTCCTGCAATTGACGGGCGCTCAGGTACAGGAGATATGCACAAGCGCACAAGAAAAAGCTGTGTAACTTGATCTCAACAGGGCTCCAACAGAAGGTCCCTTGACGGCGTAAGCCGAAGGGGCCTTCTAGCTTTTTATAATTTATAGCCGAACTGGCGGAGTAACGCCTTTCGAGCGGTAATGTCGCTTTCCTGTTCAATTCCCTTCGGCGCCGATCCATCTACGACCCCGACGATACCCCGCCCGTGAGGCGTTTCAGCCAAAATCACCTCCACCGAATTGGCGGTTGCACAATAGATGCCGCAGACCTCAGGTACCTGTCGAATCGCTGGTAGGACATTGATCGGAAAGCAGTTCCGTAGGAAGATCAGGAAGCTGTGACCGGCCCCGATCGTGTAGGCGGTGTTTCGTGCCAGCTCTACCAGTTCCTGGTCGGTGCCGCTCCATCGCACCAGACATGGCCCTGATGCCTCGCAGAAAGCCAGCCCAAAGGCGATACCAGGCACGGCCGTTACGAGCGCCTCATGCAGGTCCTCGACGGTCTTGATAAAGTGGGCCTGTCCCAAGATCAGGTTGACCGAGTCAGGTTTGTCGATAGCAACTGATACAAAATTGATCGCCATACCTCCTCCTTCCGTAATTGTATCGAGTCGATAGAGTACGCCCCATTCTCAGTTGACCTTGCCAACCAGCCGTTACTATCTTTGGCACAGTAGGAGCGGAAAGCTGCCTAATAGTATCTCGGGGAGCTTTCTCCGGTGCTGATAGCTGATTGTTGTTACTACGTGTGAGGAGTTCCAGCTACAGGTAGTGGCCGAGGGTGGAGTCGCGCTGGGGGACGGCTTGACGCAGGCGCTTGCCGACCTCGGCGTACTCCCGCTCCATTGCCTCGGTGACAGACGGAAGCGTCTCTTGCAGGGCGGCCAGGAAGTCGGCGTGTGTCACCACCTTGGCCTCCAGGTCCTTGCGCAGGGCGAGTTGAGCGGCGCGCATACAGATGAGGGCAAGGTCAGCCCCGGTAAATCGGTCGGTTCTGCGGACAAGGTCCTGTAGATTCACGTCGTCGGCAAGGGCCATACGGCGAGTATGAACAGCAAGAATCTCGTGACGGGCAGCGGCATCCGGGACCGGAACATACACCAGCGCATCGAAGCGCCCAGGACGCAGGAGCGCCGAGTCGATGAGATCGGGCCGATTGGTGGCTCCAAGGATAACGACTCCGCGCAGTTCCTCCAGGCCATCCAACTCGGACAGGAGCTGGTTGACGATCCGCTCGGTTACGTGGGGTTCGCCTGCCGCTGTCCCGCGTCGCGGCACAAGGGCATCCACCTCATCGAAGAAAATAATGGCTGGGGCTACCTGGCGGGCCTTGGCAAAGAACTCTCGAATACGCTGCTCCGACTCGCCGTACCACTTGGAAAGCAGATCGCTCCCTTTGGCCAGCATGAAGTTGGCCTTCGCCTCGTTGGCGACGGCTTTGGCCAGAAGCGTCTTGCCGGTTCCTGGTGGACCATACAGCAGGACCCCTTTGGGTGGTTTGATGCCGAGGCGCTCGAAGGCCTGAGGATGGGTCAGAGGCAGCTCTACCGTTTCCCGGAGAGCCCTCTTCACGTCTTCCAGGCCGCCGACATCGCTCCAGGTGATCCGAGGAACCTCGATGAGCAGCTCGCGAAGGGCGGAAGGGCGGATCCGCCGTAAGGCCTGGTTGAAGTCCTCATGGGTGACGATCAGGCGCTGTAGCACCTCGGCCGGGAACGTCTCAAGCCGTAAATCGAGATCCGGAAGGACGCGCCGCAGCGCATTCAGAGCGGCCTCGCGGCACAGAGCAGCTAAATCTGATCCGACGCATCCGTGTGTCAGATCTGCCACCCAATCCAGGTTAACGTCCGGTGCGAGGGGCATGGCCCGCGTGTGGATCGTCAGGATCTGCCGCCGCCCATTGCGATTTGGCACGCGCAGTTCAATCTCGCGATCGAAGCGTCCCGGGCGGCGCAGTGCCAGATCGATTGCGCCGACGCGATTCGTAGCCCCGATGACGATGACGTTGCCGCGCGGCGTGAGACCATCCATCAATGTCAGCAGCTGGGCCACGACCCGCCGCTCCACTTCACCCGTCACCGCTTCTCGCTTGGGGGCAATAGAGTCAAGCTCGTCGATGAAGATAATAGCGGGCGGGTTTTCCTGTCCCTCCTGAAAGATGGCTCGCAGGCGCTCCTCTGATTCACCATAGAAACGGCCCATAATCTCAGGCCCATTGATAGTGGCGAAGTGAGCCTTGGCCTCATTGGCCAGCGCCTGGGCCAGAAGGGTCTTACCGGTTCCAGGGGGACCATGCAGGAGCACACCCTTGGGTGGCGCGATTCCAAGCCGATCGAATAGCTCCGGATGCTTGAGCGGCAGTTCAACAACCTCCCGGATTTCACTGATGACCTCGCCCATTCCGCCGATATCGTCGTAGGTAATATCAGGTCGTCTTGTCTCTTTGGTTTCTACATACTCCGAGAGAAGCTCTACCTCAGTTTGTGGGTTGATGCGCACAACACCGGACGGCACGGTGCCGGCGACAACCAAGCGAACCTCACCCAGTCCGACTGCCAGGGATCCCAGCAAGCCTCGGAACAGCTCCTCCGGATACATCCCCGACGGGATCGTCTCCTTTGAACGCGAGGCTGTTCCGACCGAGATCAAGTCGCCACGCACTACGGGACGGTACAGGAGCGCCTGACGGAGTACCTCGCCAGGGGCGACAGCGCGTAAGCCTTTGCGGGCCGGCGCCAGCGTCACCTTCTGCGCATCCCGCCAGACGGCCTTTCGAACCTGTACGTAATCGCCGATGCTGGCATGGGCATTGGTGCGAATTACCCCATCGACCCGGATCACATCCAGACCCTGATCAGCCGAGCGTGCTGCGGCCACCAGGGCAGCCGTTTCCCGATCTCCGATAATGGAGAGGATCCCGCCACGCTCCAACTCCAGGACGGCAAAGGCCGCATCGCTGACGCGGACGATCCCTCGACCGACGTCCTCCTGACCTGCTTCGGCCACCTTCAGACGGATACCCTCCGTCATTTGAGCCTCTTGCATTGACGCTTCCGCTCCCTTGATCTGGTACGTGATCTGACGCTCGCCGGGCTACGCAAGGTTTGGAGGCAGTTCCGACAAGATCTTCCGTCAGCGTTACGCCAGGACTGTACCAAGTGTGGATAGTCGCGTCAAGACCAGAGAAAAGAAAAATTGCCGTAGACGCATAATCGAGTAGGTGAGAGTGCAGGGGCACGAACAGTGGAAGCTTAAAAAAGCAAAAGCCACAAGGCGTCAGGTGATACATCACCTCCGGGCAGAAGCCCAACACCTTATGGCTCTCTCGAGGAAGCCTCGTTCGAGCGGATCCCGGTCCCAGGCTAAGCCCTCTTGCTCTGCAAGCATATGATGCTTCGTGCTTGCTCGCAGCTCCTTCAGCCATCGCCCGCTCACTAGGGCTTCCTCACTATTAATATAGGGCGAGGTATGGTTCTTTTCAAGAGGTGCTTGATATTCGCTTGGTCGATTCACCTGCCTGCGGATAGTGCAGAGCGGATATATTCCTTCGTCCCGGACGGATCCTTCAGTGAAGCGTGGGGTGATGCCGTATCCTGGCAGCTCAGCGGTACCGCTGAGCGACTACGCACCTTCACAAAAGCAGCGATGAAGGTTATACTCGGGCAGTTTCCTGAAACGATACACTCAACGGGTATGCCCAAGTGCCATTAGGGCGATCGCTTGTGTCAGTGAGCGAACGATAGTATAGCTTACCTGGCGGAAGGAGCCGACACGTCATGATATCGAGGTATCGAAGGCTGCTGGTCACTACGGATTTCTCGCCACTCGGAAACGCTGCCATCCCCCACGCGTATACTCTGCTGGAGGGATACGGCGGAACGATTATCCTCTGCCATGTGACGGAAGTATACGGACCGCCAAACCCGCGCTACGCCCACTACGCGACATGGAGCGCACTCTCAGAACAAGAGCGAGTAGAGCTCAGGCAGACACTGCTCCATTCGCTTGAATCACTTGTGATCGAGCAGACCCATGCCGGGGGAATAGTTACAACGGAGGTGCGTGTAATCGAGACCCCTTTGCTGGTCTATGAGGCGATCTGTCAGGAGGCCAAGGCATTGGACGTCGACCTCATTGTGATGGCATCACATGGTCATTCCGGGATGGCTCGCCTCGTACTAGGTTCGGTAGCAGAGCATGTGTTGCGGTCAGCCGATCGCCCCGTCCTTATTGTCCGCAGCCGGGGGTGAGGTCTCTTTCCGCCTACGTTACTCGTCATGATGCAACCGCTGATCTGGTATACTGCGCATCATGCGCCTGCATCGCGCCGGTGAAGGCACGGTACCATCGTATGCACTACACAGATATCGCCCTTGCATCACGTCTCAATAGAAATCTATAATGCGTCGAAGAGCAAGTTGCTTGACCATAAGAGACGACTCACTGGATAACGTGTCGCACAATCAGGGAAAGAGAGGGAGACGATGAGGCGAGCGATGATTGCGGTCGTGGCGACGATAGCGCTGATCGCAGCGGCTCCGGGGTTACTCCTGGCCGCCGGCTATGGCAATCCACAATTTCTCGTCGAGACCAACTGGTTGGCTGCGCATCTCAATGACCGGGATCTGCGGATCATCGATATGCGCAACAGTCAGGACGAGTACGCGGTCGGACACATTCCTGGTGCGGTCCATCTGACGATCAATCAGATCCGTTCTGCCTTGAAAGAGTCAGGCTACGCCTTGCCTCCCGATTATGAAATTGAGGAACGCCTGGGACAACTGGGGATCACCGAGGAGACGATGGTTGTTGCGTATGACGACCAGGGAGGACTGAACGCATCCCGCCTCTTCTTTACGCTTGAATATGCCGGTCATAAAAAGATCGCGCTGTTGAACGGAGGCATCACCAAATGGATAGCCGAAAAGCGGGCGCTTTCTACCGCACCGGCACAGGTGAGTAAGACGGTCTACCAAGTCCATACCGATACGCAGCGCGCCGTACCGGCAGGTTGGATCTCCACCAACCTGGGAAAGCCGAATCTCGTCCTGGTAGATGCCAGGTCGCCCGCTGAGTTTCGCGGCGAGGATATTCGGGCCAAGCGTGGAGGCCATATTCCGGGAGCCATCAATATTGAGTGGACACAGAACCTGACCGGCGAGAAGACATTTAAGTCGGCGGATGAACTCTTGACCCTCTATAATCAAGCAGGGGTAACGAAGGAGAAAACGATCGTAAGCTACTGCCAAACGCTGCAGCGTGGATCCGTTACCTACTTTATACTCCGGCTCCTGGGGTATTCCGATGTTCGGGGGTACGACCGTTCCTGGAGCGAGTGGGGTAATGACCCGTCGCTGCCGGCAAAGTGGTGAAGTGGGCGGCAGCGGTCATAAGATGTTCCATAGCCGACAGCTAATCGTGCAGCATGACTTCATGGTGACGGGCGTCAATCGCATATAGCGGTGCGAGGAGAGATATGGGTGAGTTGCGGCGCGATCCGGTAAGGAATCGTTGGGTCATTATCGATCCAGAGCGGCCGGATCGAGAGGCTGCCCTGAAGGTGGAGGCAGAGCCGCCTCCACCGCTTTCCGGTCCATGCCCGCTGTGCCCAGGTAACGAGGCGATGACCCCGCCGGAGATCATAGCGTTGGGCGAGCCTTCGCGTCAGCGGAATCAGACTGGCTGGTGGATTCGGGTCACCCCTGATCTGCAGCCCCTGTGTCGGATTGAGGGTGATTTCGATCGAAGACCGGAGGGGCCCTTTGATGTCATGAACGCCATAGGGGCCCATGAGATTGTCGTGGAGAGTCCACAGCATCATCTCACGTGGGCAGAGCTTCCAGAGCAACAGCTGGAGCGGGTTCTGCGCATCTATAAGATGCGGAGCCTGGATCTCCGCCTGGATGAGCGATTCCGATCGTTGATCGTGGTGAAGAATCATGCAGACGCAGCGAGTATTCTCAGTCATCCCCATTCCCATATCCTGGCGTTCCCGTTCATCCCGTATGGGATTGAGGAGGAGTTACGCGGCTGTCGAGAGTTCTATGCGAGAAAGGAACGCTGTGCCTTCTGCGACATCGTGCTCCATGAGCGGGTCTCCCGCGTCAGAAGGGTGGTAGAGACCGACCACTTTGTAGCGTTGGCGCCCTTTGCCTCGCGCTTTCCTTTTGAAACGTGGCTGCTGCCCATTCGTCATGCCTCTGATTTTACGCGGATTAGCGATAGAGAGCTGGTCGACCTCGCCGGCCTGCTGAAGCGAATGGTGCAGATGATTGGGAAGGTTCTCGGCAATCAAGCCTGCACGATAGTCCTTCATACCGCCCCATTTAACGAACCGCATACGCACGACTATCACTGGCACATCGAGATACTGCCGAAGACCGCACCCGTCGCGGGATTCGGGTGGGGCGCTCGGATCTTTGTGAACCCGATTCCACCTGAGGAGGCAGCCGTCTTAATGGGGCAAGCGATGTAGGGTAGCCTCAATGTGCCCGCTGGGACCTCAGAAGCTTACGCTGGGCGTAGGCGACGCCCTGATCGTGGTGGACGTCCAGGTTGATTTTCTGCCAGGCGGCAGCCTGGCGGTACCGCAGGGCGATGCAGTGATCCCGGTGCTCGATCGCTACCTGGCGGCTTTTATACGCAGGGGGTTACCGATCTTCGCCACCCGAGACTGGCATCCACCAAACCACTGTTCCTTTCAGCCCTATGGCGGACCGTGGCCCCCCCACTGTGTGGCGGGGTCAGCAGGCGCGGCGTTTGCCCCAGCCCTCGAACTCCCCGTTTCCACTGTCCTCATCACCCTCAAGGGCACGCAGCCTGACAAGGACGCCTATTCCGCATTTGACGGGACGGATCTGGACGCACGCCTGCGCGCCCAGGGTGTGGGGCGTCTTTTCGTGGGCGGCCTGGCTACCGATTACTGCGTGCTGTGCACTGTGGAGGATGGTCTGAAGGCCGGATATGCGGTCGTCCTCTTGCAGGATGCGATCCGGGCCGTCAATGTGCGCCCCGGTGACGGGGAGCGGGCGGAGGCGGAGATGATTCGACTGGGGGCCGTACCGATCCGACTGGAGATGCTGGCTGCATGAATCTCCCATCGAGCCTGCTGTTGACCGACCTCTATCAGCTCACCATGCTGCAAGGGTATGTCGAGCAGGGGATGGAGGAGCAGGCGACCTTCGAGTTCTTTGTGCGTAAGCTGCCGCCAACGCGCAATTTTTTGCTGGCGGCCGGGCTGGAACAGACGCTGAGCTTCCTCGAAAACCTGCGCTTCACGCCCGAGGAGTTGGAGTGGCTGAACGGCTGCGGTCTTTTTCGGCGGGCATTGGTGGACTACTTAGAAAAGCTGCATTTCACCGGCGATGTGCACGCGATGCCTGAAGGAACGGTCTTTTTCCCCGACGAGCCGATCGTGAGAATTACCGCCACGCTCCCGCAGGCGCAACTCGTGGAAACGCGCCTGATCAATCTGCTGCATTTTCAGACGCTGATCGCCTCCAAGGCGGCGCGTTCGGTGCTCGTGGCCCCAGGGAAGCTCCTGGTCGATTTCGGTCTGCGCCGCGCCCACGGGGCAGAGGCCGGGCTGCTCGCAGCGCGCGCCAGTTACCTGGCTGGGTTCTCGGGGACTTCGGCGGTTCAGGCGGCGCCGCTATTCGGTATACCGATCTACGGGACGATGGCGCACTCCTTTGTTCAGGCCCACGAGGATGAGACGGCAGCCTTCGAGCGCTTTGCGTATGCCAACGCGGACAATGTCGTTCTGCTCATCGACACCTACGACACCGAGGCGGGTGCGGCAAAGGTGGTCTCGCTCGCGCCGCGGTTGCGGGAGAAGGGCATCGCCATCCAAGGGGTGCGCCTGGACAGCGGCGATCTTGCAGAACATGCGCGCAAGGTACGGCGGATTCTTGATGATGGCGGGTTGTCCGATGCCGTGATCTTCGCCAGCGGGAACCTGGACGAGTCCAGCGTGAGACAGTTGGTTGCTGCGCAGGCCCCGATTGATGGCTTTGGCATCGGTACGCGCATGGATACCTCCGCCGACGCCCCCTACCTGGATTGTGCCTACAAGCTGGAGGAGTACGCTGGACGGGCACGTCGCAAGCGTTCTGAGGGCAAGGCGACGTGGCCGGGTCGCAAGCAGGTCTATCGCCGGTATGACGCCGACGGACGCATGTGCTCCGACGTCTTGACCTTGGAAGACGACCTGCAGGAGGGCGAGCCATTAATTCAGCCGGTGATGCGCGCTGGCAAACGCCTTCACGCCGCCGCCCCTCTGGTGGCGCTTCGCGAGCATGCGCACAATCAATTGATGCGCTTACCGAAGGGGCTGCGAATGCTCGAGAGGGGGCCGGACTACCCCGTCCAGGTCTCGTCCGCACTGCGCAATCTGGCCAATGCCGTAGATGCACACCGCTCCTGAATGGCTTGACCGTCCACGGCTGTCGTGTTACAGTCGGCTCATTCCCTCCGAACGTACGTTGCGCCCGTAGCTCAGCCCGGATAGAGCGTTTGCCTGCGGAGCAAAAGGCCGGCAGTTCAAATCTGCCCGGGCGCACCAAGTCCCCTTGTCACATGTTCACTGATCGTTATGCCGGGGCGCGCGGCACTCAAGAAATCCTGATTGCCCATCAGATGTGAGTACGCGTCATAGCGCCTGACCGTACGGCCAATATCCTTGCTGTTACACGGTGATGGGCGGCGCCGAGGGATGGGCTCCTGCCAAATTAAGCCGGTTTGTCCAATTTCGATGAGCTGTCGCGCTGAGTATGAAATAGGGTTATGTGGCAATATGCGGTGAAGGTGTTGGCCGCGGCGGTAGTAGTCGTCGCAGTTGCTGAACTCGGTAAGCGCAGCTCGTTTTGGGGCGCACTGCTCGCGTCGCTTCCCCTCACATCTCTCCTCGCCTTTATCTGGCTCTATATTGGCACAGGCAGCACTCAATCCGTCGCGGCGCTGTCACAGAGCATCTTTTGGTTGGTGCTGGCGTCGCTCCCACTATTCCTAGTCTTGCCGTATCTCCTTCGCTCCGGTATCGCATTCTGGCCGAGTTTCGGCGTCGCCTGTACACTGACTGTTGGTACATATATTGGACTCATGTGGGCCTTGGACCATATCGGTGTACGCCTGTAGGTTGGTATGTTATGCAGACGAGACGTTGATCCATCGGATGTTCTGCGAGATGGATGCCGAGCGGCAACTCATTGACGAACTATTCTATCGTCAATGGGGGGGGCGATTAGCTCAGGCGGTGTCTGAGAGAGGCGCTGAGGGCATCGACGATCATAACGATCAGGTAGATCGCGATAATAAGGGTAAGGAGCCGGTGCTCTAAAAAGAGGCTGATCGCAATATGGATCTGCTGGCCGAGACCGCCGGCCCCGACGTAGCCCAGGATGATCGCCTCCCGGATATTCACCTCCCAGCGGTACAACGTATAGGCGGCACACTCCGGTAATACTTGTGGAAGGATGCCGTAGCACAGAATCTGTAGCCGGCTGGCGCCGGTCGCCTGCAGCGCCTCGATCGGTTGAGTTTCGACGTTCTCCATGACCTCTCCAAATAGCCTGCCCAGCACTCCGCCCGTATGTATCCCCAAGGCAAGCATGCCTGGAAACGGACCCAGCCCGACCGCAAAGACCAGAATCAGCGCCCAGACCAGATGCGGGACGGTTCGGAGGAGGTTGAGCGTGGCCTTGGCGCTCAGGTACAGGATGGTGCGAACTATTCGAACCCACAGACGGCTTCGCTCCATTTCAAACAGCAGCCCGGTGAACATCAGGTTACGACTGGAGAGGAAGACGAGAGAAAAGGCGATCAGGACTGCCAGCATCGTGCCGAGAAACGACATCGCAAAGGTCTCGATGGACCAGTAGCCTGTCTTCAACAGCAAGTCGTTGGATAGATCGGGCGGAAAGAGTTTCTTGATGTAGACCAAGATCTGGCCCGCGCTCTCCCCGCCGAGCAGTGCGCGCAGCGAGAATTCCGTTCCCGCATAGCTCCAGGCCATCAGTGCAAGAAAGCCGGACACGATCATCAGGTTTATGGCGGAGAGGAACCCACGTCCTCTTGGTAAGGCGGGACCTGACGTCCGCACAGGAGTCTCAGTATCGGATGCGTGACTCCCCATGATGACGCTCCGTATCCGGGCACTCAAGGCATCAACTCCAGCCACCATCACGAACAGGATCGCAATCAGCGTCGTGACCTGGTTGAAGTTAAACATCCGCATCGAGATTTCGATCTGCTGACCAAGTCCTCCCGCGCCCACAAAGCCCAGAATCGCCGATGCCCGAATGGCGCACTCCCAGCGATACAGGGTATAAGAGGCCAGGTTCGGTAAGGCCTGCGGTATCAGGCCATACAAGAGGATCGTGAGCCGTGAGGCGCCGGTGGCTTGAAGTGCCTCTATGGGCCCGGGATTCACATGGTCCAGGATCTCAGAGTAGACCTTTCCCAGCATTCCCGCATATGAAATGCCGATTGCCAGGACTCCCGGGAACGGTCCCAGTCCAACGGCCCTGACGAACATGAATGCCCAAACGAATTCCGGGAGGGTCCGGAACAAGGTCAGCACCGCTCTTGCGACCAGATAGATGACTCGACGAAGCTGAGATCGAAGGGATGAGCTGGCTCTATCATGTTCGTTCATGATCCCTCTAAAGCTTAATGAGCTGGTGGCCAGTAGTCCCAGAGGTAGTCCGATAGCCACAGCCATTACGATTCCCATCAGGGAGATCTGAACGGTTTCTAGGATTGGGCGGCCCAGGAGACTGAGAAAGTTCCAAGACAGGTCCGGAGGGAACATGTTCGTGATGAACTTCCAGATGTTCCGACGCCCCTCTGGTTCAAAGAGCGCCAGAGGCTTCACCTGGGCAAGGTTATAACTGCCCAGAAATGTCAGGATGAACAGGACAGTACAGGCAATCTGAAAGGTGGAGTAGCGCCTAGCTGGGAAGGTGGGGCTGGCAAGACCAGACGGAACGGGGCTCCGCACGGTGGGGGACCTCCTCCTTTAACGATTCGGTCTGACCTCCGGCATAGAGAGCGGCCAGATGGTCATCGGTTACTTCGGCGGCCGGCAGGTCAAACGAGACCTTGCCGGCTTTGAGCCCGATCACTCGAGGGAAGTGGGCCAGGGCCAGGTCAATACTGTGAAGATTCATCAGGAGGGTCTTCATGTAAGTTGTACTGAGGTCGATCAGCAGTTTTACGATGCCGGCTGCTAGTGCAGGATCGACTGAAGAGACCGGCTCATCGGCCAGGATTACCTCCGGATTTTGTACCAGCATTCGGGCGATCGCCACCCGTTGCTGCTGACCACCCGACAAGATTTCGGTGCGCTCGTACAGTTTGTCGGAAATACCGACCTGCATGAGTGCCTTAGAGGCAAGGTCAAGTTCGGTTGGTTGGATCAGGGATCGCGCAGCCTGCCAAAGGGACCAGGATCCGAGCTTACCCGACAGGACATTGTGGACGACTTGCAGGCGCGGGACCAGATTGTGCTGCTGGTAGACCGTTCCAATCCTCCTCCGGACCTCTCGTAGTCGTCTCCCGTGAAGGTGGCTGACATCCTGCCCATCAAAGACAAGGGTACCGGAGGTCGGGGGGATTGTCAGATTCAACATCCGAAACAGCGTCGTCTTACCGGCGCCGCTTGGACCGATGAGCGCGACCTTTTCACCTCGACGCACCTTCAGATTCAGGTCATCCAGCGCGACGATCCGACCATCGAAGATCTTGGAGACTTGGCTGAGTTGAAACATAGCTGTCGAGAGGGCTATTTGAGGAGTCCAGCTATGCCGGCCGCCTCTTCAATTGGCTTGAACTGATCAGGCGTGACCAGGACATAGTGCTTGGTCCGCTGAAGATCCATCAGCGCTTTATCCGCCGGGTTGTCGTAGTTCAACTTTGTGAAGGCTGCGGCAATCTTGTCTATGAGCCCTCTGTCCAGATCTCCCCGCACAGTCCAGACATAGTCGATATAGGGAGGTGTCGTCCAGAAGACCTGTACTTTATTGGGATCGATTTTCTTGGTCTGAATAAGCTTGTCCCAGACGGCCTCATTCAGCACCCCGGCGTCGACCTTCCCGTTCTCTACCCAGAGGGCTGTGGCATCATGTGCCCCACTGAAGCTGAAGGTCGCAATGTCCCGTTCCGGATTAATCCCATTCTGAAGCAGGAAATAGCGCGGCATGAGGTGACCTGATGTTGAGCTTACGCTTCCAAATGAGAAGCTCTTTCCCTTTAGGTCGGCCAGGGTCTTGATGCCGGTTTCAGGTCTGGTAATGAATTTACTGTGAAAACGGAGGTCCTCTGCCCGGCTTACCAATGGAATGGCGTTGCCTGTCCGCCTCCGAGCCTGAACAAAGGTAAATCCGCCGTACCAGACCAGATCGAGTTTCTTCGCCGCTAAGGCCTCGACGGTTGCGGCGTAATCTACGACGTTGAAATACTTAACCGGAATGCCGATCTCTTTGCTTAAATACTCGACCAGGGGCGTATAGATCCGCATCAACTCAGTAGGGTTCTCATCCGGGATAGCCGAAACCCGCAACTCCTTAAGCGGTTCTGACCAGGCGGGGCTGAGCAATCCAAGACTTACTATGACAGCCACCACACTCGGCAGCCAGGTATAACCTGATCGAGGGCGCATGAAAGTACTCCTGAAGGTTAAATAGACTTACCATCTTACGTTTGAGTGTTTTTAGCATATCGGCTGAAATCCGATAAGTCAAATTGGAAAATCCTATTAGTCGAGCTGAGGTGCTCCTAGTCTTATCATGCAACTTCTCCTCCACTGGAAGACGGGAGCCCTGAGTCTAAAGAGGGGCCAGTAGCATGAATGGGGAGAGAAGGAGAGGGAGATGTGGAAGTTGAGAAAACAACACGGCCCCACTGAGGCGGACTTGACGGTCCGTCAGAGGGGCCGAATAGTGAATAAGGAATGGGGCCAGGGCGGTCTCTTGATGCTTATTTGAGTGATTGCTTGATGTCGTCCCACAGGGCGCCTGTGGCCGTTCCAACCGCACCGCCCACAATAGCGCCGGTCGTCGGACTTCCGGCCATCGCTCCAATCGCTGCGCCACCGGCCGCGCCGATAGCGCCTCCGCTTAAGGCACGCTGCTGGCGCGTCGACATCCCGGCGCACCCCGTGGTCAGCCCGAGTATCAGTACTCCCAATGCGATCCATTTGGATATTGCTCTGCTCATCGAGTCTGCCTCCTGTTATCTGGGTACCGTATCGGTACTCGCCGGCTCATCTCGCTGCTCCACACATATATAAGAGTTCGTGCACATCGAGAGGTTTTGACAGCATCTTTGTGATCCCGGCCTGCGCCACAACCACAGGGTCTAGGATAGAGGAGTCGCCAGTGATAAGGATGATAGGGGTCACCGTATCGGATCTCCGGATAGATACAGCCATTTCGAGGCCGTTCATTGCGGGCATTCGGTAGTCTGTCAGGATAAGATCGAAACGACACTCGCCAAAGGCGTTCAGTCCAGCGCGGCCATCCGGTGCTGTTCGCACCTCGAAGCCTACGCGTTCAAGATATGTCGCGAGCAGTTCTCGCAAGGTACAATCATCATCTACGACCAGGACCTTCTGTCTGCCATCGTGTAACCGCTGCGCGCACACTGTTTCTTCTCCTTTTATTGAGAAGAAGGAGAAGCAAATCATATGCCATATAATATAGCCTCATCGTTAGGACGATATATTCCCGTATAATCAATAGGTTATGCTATAGACTATAGATATTAGTTGATCTCGACTATTTCCGACGGAAGGTCAGAACCGGCAGGTCAACGAGTAAGTATTTCTCGACGAGTCAGGGAGGGGATCTGGTATCTCCTGAATTCTAGGGGATCAAATGTCTGAAACCAACGCTTATGGGGTTAGAGAGAAGGATGTAAGAATTACGTATTACCGAATAGTATTGGAGAGTTCGTCAGAGAGGATGCGCGCCTTTTGTGCCAGGTTGATGGCTTGTTGAAAGTCTTTGATCGTCAGGGCCTCTCTCGCCTGCGTCAGAAAGCTCTGAATGGTGTGATAGGTCTCCGCCTGATTGACCTTCAGCTTCCGGTGGTCGATCGCCAGTAGTGTCCGCTCAACCCCGCGCATCAAGGTATTGACCTCATGTATCAGCTGTGTTTCACGCTCCGAACTGACTTGAGGGGATAAGCGGGCTGGTGGAGGCTCTGGACGCTGCGGGCGTGCTGGGGCGGGTGGCGAATGGGTAGGCGTCAATACCTCCCTCAACTGAGCGCAGCCCGCGACCAGCACAAGGCACAACAACGTCACAATTGTCCAAGGGGCTGCCACTGAAATCTCTTTCCCCCTCAACTACGTTGTGGAAACGTAACTGCCATTGTGGTCCCTTCCCCTATCCTCGAATCGACCCCGATACTGCCTCCATGCATCTGGACGATTCGATAGACCAGCGAAAGCCCGATTCCGTTTCCGTCCGGTTTGGTAGTGTAGTAGAGACGAAATATCTTGTCCAGGTCTTCAGCGGGGATCCCGTTCCCGCCGTCGACGACGTACGCTCGGACTGCGCCCTCAGCAGTCTGGTCTGTCTTGATGGTGATGATGCCGCCATCAGGCATCGCCTGGCAGGCGTTGAGGACCAGGTTGAGGAATGCTTGCTGGAGTAGCTCTGGATCGCCGTTAATCGATGGCAGGTTGCTGTCGAGGTGAAAGGTAACCGCGATCTGTCTTGCCGCCCCTTGCGCATCGGCATGCTGCGCGACCTCCTGAAGAAGCGTATTCAGATCGAGAGGTTGAAGCTGCAATGTCTGGGGGCGGACAAAACGAAGAAAGCCCTGCACCACACGATCGAGGCGATGAATCTCTCCCCCCAGGAACTCCAGACTCTGGGCGACTGCCTCTGGAGGGTCGTTCAGCTTCTGCTTCAACAACTCCAGATGGATAATCATAGCGTTGAGTGGATTTTTTACTTCGTGAGCGACACCTGAGGTGAGCTTCCCAAGATCAGCCAGCTTTCTGGAGTAGTCTACGAGCGACTGGATCTGTCGGAGGGGTTCAGTATTTTTGAGGAGGATCATGCCTCCGACCAAGTCGTTCTTCTCTACAATAGGGTAGGCGGATGCTAGCACGTCGAGAGGTGCAACGCGGTCGCCTTGTACTGTAAGCGTAAGGTTTCTTACCGGCTGTTTGTGCAGGAAGACCTCGGCTACCGCCTCTGTCAGTGGATGATCGGCCGTCAGGATATGTTGTAGCGATTGGCCGGCAGCATTGATCAGCGGGCGATCCAGCAGCGCTTCTGCCGCCGGATTGGCGAAGATAATCGCCTGATCTCTGTTCAGTAGAATGATGGCATCTTCAAAATGGTGAACGATTCCCTCCAGTCTGGCCTTTTCGCCCATCAGGGAGGATCGGTCCTCCTGGATCTGACGTCTCAAAAGGTTGAGCTTTGCGGCGATCTGTCCGACTTCATCGTGACTGTCAGACGCAATGGGTGTATCGAGCTCCCCACGCGCCATCCGGTCAACGCCTTGGGTAATCTGGCGCAGTGGAACCAGGATCAGATTCGAGAGGACGATGGCGACGATCCAGGCGAGCGGAAAGGCCAATGCCCCCAACACCAGACTACGTTGAACAGTTGCTGAGAGCTCACGCCAGAGGAGACTTCCGGCCAATCCGAGCCGGATTGCTCCGAAAGGCCGGTCGTTCAGGTTAAGCGGTAGAGTCGTCTCAAAGACCTGGGGCTGGCCGGCCAGTACGATAAGCTGCCGCAGAGGGTTCAGCGCCAGCAACTGTGCGATCTGTGGGCGCGAGGGGGCTTTTTGACCTTCGCGTGAGCGTTGGCTGTGCACGAGGATCATGCCCGATTGGTCGGTAATCATGGCGTAGATCAGGTGTGGTGAATAGCCGATACTCGATTCGAGTAGATCGCGGAGTTCGCGGTCATAACGTAGGATGTTCCTGGGAGGGTTTCCCCTCGATCGGGTGACAGCCCGAGTGCTGCCGGAGAATATTTGTTGAGCCTGGAAGGAGCCCTTCTCTGCAGCATGTTCGAGCAGCAGACGAGTAGCCGTAGAAAGATGTACAAGGATCGCGACAGACACAATCAGGAGGACCAGGAGACTGATGCCGAGGATTTCCTTCCCTCGGATACCGAGCGTTATGCGCACTTATTATGGATCCTGCGTAGTCGTTGCGGAGGGGACCTCGTCCCGATAGCGGGCCAACTTATTATGGAGCGTCTTCACGCTGATTCCGAGAATCTCCGCGGTCCTGGTTTTATTCTGATTTGTACGCTCCAATGTTGTCAGGATTAAGACCTTTTCTGCGGCATCAATGGTGATGCCGACGGGGATGTTGAATTCCTGAGTCTGCCCAGGACGCTGACTGGAAAGATTCGACGGAAGATCGACTGGGGTAATGGTATGCCCCTGAGCCACCAGGGTGGCTCGTTCCAGCACATTGCGCAGCTCGCGAATATTGCCGGGCCAATGATGATCGGTGAGCAATGTGAGCGCCCTCGCATCCACGCCCCGGATTGTCTTCCCATATTTGTCATTAAACTCTTCGAGACACGATCGAATGAGGATCGGGAGATCCTCTCGCCGTTCCCGCAGCGGGGGAAGGTGAATACTGAATACGTTTAATCGATAGTAGAGATCTTCGCGGATATGACCGTCCTGGATCGCTTGCACAGGATCCTTATTTGTCGCCGCTACGACTCGGACATCTACGCGAATCTCCTTGGCTCCACCCAATCGACGAAAGGTTCCCTCTTGCAGGATCCTGAGGAACTTAGCCTGGGTGGAAATCTTCATCTCGGCCACCTCATCGAGAAAGATCGTACCGCTGTCAGCCAACTCGAAACATCCCATTCGCCGCTCAGTAGCCCCGGTAAAGGCCCCTTTCTCATGACCGAAAATCTCGCTTTCCAGTAATGTCTCTGGAATCGCGGCGCAGTTAATTGGGACGAAAGGGCCCTGCTTTCGCGAGGAGAGCTCGTGGCTCGTTCTGGCAGCCAGCTCTTTTCCAGTCCCGCTTTCGCCCCAGATGAAAACTGGTGCGGTACTAGGCGCCGCTAATTCAAGCAGTCGATAGACCTCCTGCATGGCTCGAGTATTGCCAACGAATGGACCGAATCGACCCAGGTGGCGGACTTGGTGGCGCAGCAGCCTGACCTCACGCAGTGCGGCTCCGCGCTCGAGAGCCTTCTCTATCAGGACTCGGAGCCGTCCGATGTCGACCGGTTTTGTAAGGTAGTCATACGCCCCCTCGTGCATCGCCTCGACCGCAGTCTCAATTGTTCCCTGGCCGGTCAGGATAATCAGGGAAGGGAGCGACGCATCGGTCTTGAGAGTGCGCAGAAGCGTCAAGCCGTCTATCTTCGGCATCACCAGATCAGCGATGATGAGAGACGGCTGAAGCTCGGCGGCCATCTCCAGCGCCTCCTGACCGTCAGCGGCGACAGTGACCTCGTATCCCCATCCCGTCAGAAGCCCCTGGAGTCCGACTCTGGAGGCGGGTTCATCCTCTGCAATGAGAATCTTTGTTGTTGTCATGGCCATTTCGAGAGAAGAAGTCCTTCACACACCACCCCTATCATAGGAGGTTCCCTCGATTTTGTGAAGTATCGTTCGTCAAACACGCTTGAAAACAGTCACGATCCTATGGTAATGTGCGAGTGTACCATGAGACGCAGAGAAAGACTTACGATCAGTATGCCGATGCAGCGGTTTGTACTGTGGCCATTAGTGGCGGCCTGTATGGCCCTGATGGGTTGCGTCGCCCTCTTCCCTGAGGCTGCCCCTCCCTCCGGAGCCCCTCCTGAAGCGAAGCGGATTTCCTTTACGATGATTGCCCGCGATTACCGCTGTGATCCATCCGTGCTTGTGGTAGATCGGGAAGGGAGATCGGCGTTGATCAGGGTGACGATCCGAAGCGAAGGCGCCCGTCATGTATTTTCTATCCCGGATCTGGAGGTGAGGCGCTATATCGAGCCGGATCAAGAAGTCACTGTTGAGTTCCTGGCCGAGCGATCCGGGGTCTTCGAATTCGGCTGTACTCGGTTTCCACTGATTACCCCACTGAATCATAAAGGGAAACTCGCCATTAGGTAGCGCAGGCTACCGTTGCGGGCGCCAAGCCCTTCCGTCGTATCTCTTATCCCCCGCGCCTGATGCCTGAGACGGGCACACGCCCTGTCCTTCTATCTCGTTGCGTCAACTCCCTCGCGCCTGCTGATCAGTGCCATAGTATGAGCAGGCTCCGTCGGACAGCGCGCATGAAATCTGCTTGCGGAGTAAGAGTTGCTTTGATAGCCTCGCCTTGAGATCGTTGCTGAAGCGACAATCTTTCAACCCTTGTTCCAGACTCCAGTCAGAGAGCGGTCATCCAGAAGAGCGCCGGATGCGCTTGTTGCAAGGACGGGGGAGGCTTATCACGCCAGGGATGGCAGATTCCGCAAGACGTGTGTACTGCTATATAGGTAGAGGAGGAGGCATGGAATGGCGGCGAAGAAGATTCTGATGCTTGTGGGGGATTATGTCGAGGATTATGAGGCGATGGTTCCCTTTCAAATGCTGACTATGGTTGGGCATACGGTGCATGCGGTCTGTCCAGGTAAGCGGGCTGGCGATACGGTGCGGACAGCTGTCCACGACTTCGAGGGAGATCAGACGTACAGCGAGAAGCGGGGTCACGACTTCCGCATTACGACGACCTTTACTACGGTCAAGCCTGAGAAATATGATGCCCTGGTCATTCCAGGAGGACGATCTCCGGAATACCTTCGTCTGAATGAGAAGGTGCTCAGTATCGTCCGCCACTTTGCGAAGGCGAACAAACCTATCGCCTCTATTTGCCATGGACAGCAACTCTTGACGGCGGCCGGCGTTGTGGAGGGCAGGCGCTGTACGTCGTATCCAGCCGTACGGCCTGAGCTGATCCAAGCTGGTGCCAAGTGGGTAGAGGTGAACGCCACCTTCTCCAATGCGTGCGTAGATGGCAATCTGGTTACAGCTGTGGCCTGGCCAGGCCATCCCGAGTGGATGCACAAGTTCCTGGACGTGTTAGGTTCCAAGATCGAGCCCTAAATATCATCATGAATTCGTCTCAACTCTCGACGGTTAGGCCTGACCGGGTGACAGAGGAGTCACTCCCTTGATAAGACTAAGGATCGCTGTACTGTTTCTCGCGGCAGTAGTGATCACAGGGATTGTAGGGTATCGCTTGCTTGAGGGGTATACGTGGATCGAGGCCTTCTATATGACCATCATCACCATCTCAACGGTGGGGTTTCAAGAGGTAAGACCCTTGAGCTGGACCGGCAGGATGTTCACGATCGGGCTCCTCTTTGCCGGCCTTGGGGTGGTTCTCTATACAGCAGGAACTGTTACCGCAAAAATCGTGGAGGGGGAGTTCCAGCAGTTCTTCGGGAGGAGGAGAATGGAGAAGCAAATCGACGCTCTGACAAATCACTATCTCGTGTGTGGCTATGGTCGCATCGGGGAGGTGATCTGCCGCGAGTTGGCCTCTAAGCCCGTCCCGTTTGTGGTCATCGAGCTGGAGGAAGCGCGGATCCGCAAGGTGGAGGAGGCGGGCTATCTTTTGCTCAAGGGGGATGCTACTGACGATAAGGTCCTCCTGGTTGCCGGGGTGATAAGGGCCAAAGGTCTCTTCGCCACTATGCCGATCGATGCGGACAATGTCTTTATGGTCCTCACGGCCAAGGATCTCAACCCCTCCATCTTTGTTGTGGCCAGGGCCGAGACGGAGCGTAGCGAAAGGACCCTTGCCCACGCAGGGGCCAATAAGGTCATTTCGCCCTACGCAATGGGGGGACATCGCATGGCCCAGGCGGCCCTCCGCCCCGCCGTAGTGGATATCATTGAGCTGGCCACGCACCATCAAAGCCTGGAGTTGCAGCTTGAGGAGATTGTGGTGCCGATGGGGTCGCCCTGCGAGGGGGTCACGCTGGGCGACTCAGGGCTGTGCCAGGAGCCTGGGGTGATTGTAGTGGCGATCAAGCGGGCATTGGGTGAAATGATCTTTCATCCCTCCGCAGATGAAAGGATTGAGGCCGGGGATCGCCTTGTCGCCATGGGAGAGATTGCTCGCCTGAGGTGGTTGGAGCGTCGGGTAGAACCGGCTTCTTCATGATGACGATACATTCCCAACCTTGTGCGAGCGCGGAGCCGGGATCGTGATGATGCGGTGGGAGGAAACGATGTCCGGTTCCTGGTTCTGGGGGTGGGGATTCCTCTGGATGGTCATGATAACGGCCTTCTGGCTTCTCATCTTGTTAGTATTGGTGCTCACCGTTCGCTGGCTCTGGCAGGCCGGGTCCGGAACCAGGCCGTTGCCGCGACCGGAGGAGTCGGCCATAGAGATCCTCAGAAAACGATATGCCCGTGGCGAGATCGAGCGGGAAGAGTTCGAGGCCAAGAAGCGCGATTTGCTGTGAAGGGATAGGCAGCATGAAGCTAAGCGGTCAAGACCGCGCAACATCTTCCAGCTTTCTCACTCAATCTGTTGACGGCAAGGTATTGGCGTGTACCGCCGCATTGTTTGCCGTACTACCTTTTCTTGTGCTGTACATTGATCATTCGGTCAAGGCCTTCATCCTGTCAGCACAGAGCGATTGGGGACTGATGGCGGCGAGTGCGATCAGCAGCCTCGGCTATGGTCTCACGAATGCTGCCATGGCGGCTGTTCTTTTAGTCTACGGCCTGAAGACTGGAAAGCCTCGAGAGGCCGTCGCCGGCAAGCTCGGATTGCTTGCGGTGATCGTCGGTAGTCTTGCCGCCCAGATCTTCAAGCACCTGTTTTGCCGATCCCGGCCCCTTACTGAAAAGTCGGGTCAGTTCTTCGTCGAATTTCCTTGCTTGGGGAAAGGTGCCGGCTTCATCTCCTTTCCATCCGGCCATTCTGTGACCGCATTTACCATGGCATATGTGTGTTCTCGAGTCTATCCCAGGTATGCGTTGCTCTTCTATGGATTGGCCGGCCTGGTTGCTCTCTCAAGGATCTATCTCGTCAAGCATTTTCCTTCCGATGTTGTGGCCGGAGCGGCGGTCGGAATCCTGGCAGGTTGGATCGTCTGTCGGGTTGCGGCCTTTTCCCTTGTGCATGGGCACACCTGAGAAGACGATACCCGTTGTCACTGATTCCCGCCGACGGATCCAAGGGGTCGCTGTAGCAGCTCTCCTCCTTGCTGTGGGCCTTCTGCTCTTTTTCTATCGTCTCGACTCGCTTACGCTGTTTGACGCGGATGAGCCGGCCTACGCTGAGGCAGCAAGAGAGATGCTGATCTCAGGCAACTGGATCACACCTCACTTCAATTTTCAGCCCCGCTTCGACAAGCCGATCTTATTTTACTGGCTGATTGCGCTCGCCTACAAAGGCTTTGGGATCGGTGAGTATGCTGCTCGCTTCTGGTCGGCTACCTTCGCGACCGGTTTGACGCTGTTGATCTACCTGTTTGGGCAACCGCTGCTTGGCCGACGAGGCGCCTGTATTGCCGCGCTGGCATTTGCGACGAACGTTGGAACTATTGTCCTTGGACGAGCGGCGGTTACCGACATGACGCTTACCTTTTGCATGACCTGGACGCTGCTTTGTTTTTTTGACGTCTATCTGGCGACAGACAAGAGGAACATCCGGTCCCTCGTGCCTGGGTATCTTGCCATGGCGTTCGCCGTGCTTACGAAGGGCCCGATTGGTCTTCTGTTCCCAGGGCTGATTATCGGCCTGTTTCTCATCATTCGCAGAAAGGCCAGAGCGACACTTCCCAGACTTTGGCCGCTCGGCGGTCTTGTCCTGTTTGCTGTAGTCGCCATTCCCTGGTACGTATTGGTGTTGCGTGAAAATGGATGGGCATTTATCCATGGATTCTTTATGCAGCACCATCTCAATCGTTATCTGGGCGTCGTGTCAAGTCATGTCGGCGGCCCGCTCTATTTCTTACCGGTGGTTGTCCTCGGCTTTTTTCCATGGAGCGGGGTGCTGCCGATTGCCTTTGGTCACCTCTGGGCCCTCCGAAGACGACTGCGCGCTGAACTGACCGAACGGCAGGAGCTGTTACTGTTTTTATGGGTCTGGTGCGGTGTCGTCGTCCTCTTTTTTTCCTTCTCACGTACGAAACTTCCATCCTATATCTTTCCTGCTGTTCCTGCGTTCGCCTTACTGATAGGGGTCGCTGGGGAAACCGTTCTTGACGGATGGCATCTTGAGCGGAGGTGGACAAAGATCTCTGACTGGCTCATAGGTGGGATGGCCGGCGCACTCACTATCGTGCTCGTCTTCGCAGCATCGATTACTGATCGCGTCCGCCAGCGTCAGGCCGCGGATATCCCGTCGTTTGACTTTGGATTTGCGCCATACGTAATAGCCGTTCTCCTCTTGGTTGGTCTGAGCCTCGTGGTAGCAGCCAGACGAAGAGGGCATGGGAATGCGGTAGTAACGGCGATGACGGTCACGATGGTCCTGAGCGTCATCCTGGCTGTGCATCGAATTGCTCCGGCCGTTCAGAAGAGTCTCCAGAAGACCCTCCATGACTTTGCCTTTGTCGCGAAACAGGAACTGCGCCCCGTTGACCTTTTCGTCGCCTATGACCTGAACGCTCCGAGTCTGGTGTTTTATTCGGAACGACGCGTTGCGATCATCAGGAAAGGGGAGGAGGAAGGATTCCAGCGTCTGAAGGCCTCCTCTGCGCGGCTGTTCATTGTCGCCAAGTCCGCTGCGGAGACACGCTTGCGACAGGTTCCGGATATTTTCCCCTTGGACAGGCGAGGGGGGTATGTCCTATACTCTACTCGCCATGATCCGTGAAATAGACCCGGCTGACATTATCGAGGTGCGTGTGTGATTGCTGAGACGATTCTCGCCCCTGTGGCGTCTGAACTGACTCTGGTCGAAGAGCGGCTCCTTTACGAGATCGGTGCCGATGTTGAGTTGATTTCTGAGATCATCCGGTATGTACTCAAGAGCGGGGGCAAGCGGGTCCGGCCTGCGCTGTTGCTGCTCGCGGCAAAGCTCTGCGGCTATAGTGGCGGCTCTCGCAACATCGATCTTGCGGTGGTGGCCGAGTATATGCACGCTGCCACGCTCATTCATGACGATATCATCGATCGCGCCGACAAGCGCCGTGGACTTCCATCGGCGAATTGTACCTGGGGCTCTCAGGCCTCTGTACTGGCAGGCGATTTCCTCTATGCCAGATCGCTTCAGATGCTGGTCATCGATGGCGATCTGGCTGTCATGCGGGCCTTTGCCGACGCGACAGTGCGGATGATCGAAGGCCAGGTGCGCGAGGGCCAGAACGCCGGAAACCTCGATCTGACCGACAACGAGTACCTGAACATTATTATGCTTAAGACCGCTGCCCTGATCTCGGTCGCTTGCAGGACCGGTGCCCTGATTGCCGGTAGGAAAGCGGAGGAGGTGGCTGCGTTGACCGAGTTCGGTCTGAATCTGGGGATCGGGTTCCAGTTGGTCGATGACGCGCTGGACTTTGTCGCCGAGGAGTACCGGCTGGGTAAGCCCGTGGGAAACGATTTCAAAGAGGGGAAGATCACGTTTCCAGTGCTCCATGTGGTGCGGACAGGTTCGAAGGCCGATCAGGACAGGATCAGAGAGTTGGCCGCGCGGGAGACCATCGGAGAGTCTGACCTGACAGAGGTCAAGGCGATCGTGCAGCGGTATGACGCCGTATCGGCTACGATGGATCTCGTTCATACCTACCTTCAGAAGGCCAAGGCATCCCTCAGTATCTTTCCGGATTCTGCCGCCAAGAGCTCGCTTACCCTGATGGTCGATTTTGTTGGAGATCGAGACTGGTGATTGCTGACCTGCTTCCTACTGGTGTATTTGTGCCGTGCCGCCTCCCCTCCGCACTGCTCTACGACTCGCATTCAGCATTCTTGCGAATCGTAATGGCTGAGCGCTGACCTCGTATTATCATGGCGATCAACCTGCAACGAATACGTAACTTTTCCATCATTGCGCATATCGATCATGGAAAGTCGACCTTAGCCGATCGGATCCTTGAGGCCACCGGGGCGCTGGCGCCTCGTGAGATGGAGGCACAGGTCCTGGATCGGATGGATCTCGAGCGGGAACGAGGTATTACCATCAAGGCGAAGGCTGTCCGCCTCCACTACAAGCCGCCGGGTGGGCAAGAGCATATCCTGAATCTGATCGATACTCCCGGCCATGTCGATTTTAGTTATGAGGTCTCGCGGAGCCTCTCCGCGTGTGAGGGTGCATTGCTTGTGATTGATGCCGTCCAGGGAGTAGAGGCGCAGACCCTCGCCAATGTTCATCTCGCCATGGAGCACAACCTGACCATCATCCCGGTCATCAATAAGATCGATCTACCGAATGCCGATACTGTACGAGTGAAGGCCCAGATAGAAGAGACCTTGGCCATTGATGCCTCCGAGGCGATCCTGTGCAGCGCCAAACGGGGGATTGGAACTGAAGAGGTCATCGAAGCGGTCATTAAGCAGATTCCGCCTCCTCAAGGGTCCCCGGACGCTCCTCTCAAGGCGCTGATTTTTGACTCATCGTTCGATCCGTACCAGGGTATCGTCGTGTATGTCCGGCTGTACGACGGACAAGTACATCCAGGGATGCGAATACTCCTGATGTCTACCGGTGTCAGCTTCGAGGTGTTACAGGTCGGCGTATTTACCCCTCAGATGCGCTCGGTGGATCTTCTGTCGGCCGGAGAAGTCGGATACATCATTGCCGGAATTAAGGATGTACGGCATACCAAGGTAGGGGATACCATTACTACCGAAAACAGGCCTGCAACCAGCCCGCTGCCTGGCTTTAAAGAGGTTCGGCCCATGGTATTTGCCGGTCTGTACTCGACCGAGAACGAACAGTACATGGAGCTGAAGGAGGCGCTGGAGAAGCTCCGCCTCAACGATTTTTCCTTCAGCTTTGAGCCGGAGACCTCACTGGCTCTTGGCTTTGGCTTCCGATGTGGTTTCCTTGGCCTGCTCCACATGGAGATTATTCAGGAGCGGCTTGAGCGTGAATTTGGCCTGACGTTGATTACGACCGCTCCGACCGTAATCTACCGCGTTGTCAAAAGGGACGGATCTGTCATTGAGGTGGACAACCCCAGCGACCTTCCACTCGCGCAGCAGATCGAACGGGTTGAGGAGCCATACATCAAGGCCTCCATCATGGCGCCTGGCGAGTATATTGGGCCGATCTTTGGGCTCTGTCAGGAGAAGCGCGGGATCCAGCGCGGCGTAGAGTACATGGAAGGTGGTCGAATCCTTATTACCTACGATCTGCCGCTCAACGAGATCGTCATGGATTTCTATGATCGACTGAAATCCGCAACCCGTGGCTACGCCTCCATGGATTACGAATTCCTTGATTATCGAGAGGGTCACCTGGCGAAGCTGGATATCCTGGTGAACGATGAGCAGGTTGATGCCCTCTCCTGCATCGTACCGAAGGAGCAGGCATATCATAGAGGCCGGATGCTGGCGGAGCGAATGCGGGAGCTGATTCCCAGGCAGCTGTTCGAGGTGGTGATTCAGGCCGCTCTTGGCGGGAAGGTGATCGCGAGGGAGACCGTACGCCCCCTGCGTAAAAACGTAATAGCCAAATGCTATGGCGGAGACATTACTCGCAAGCGAAAGTTGCTTGAGCGTCAGAAGGAGGGGAAGCGCAGGATGAAGCAGGTCGGCAGGGTCGAGATTCCGCAAGAGGCCTTCATGGCGGTGTTGAAGGTCAAAAGCTCATGAGACGCTAGATGGCAGATGACTCAATGAAGGAGGGTCGGCATCCCGCTTCAGGGCCGAATTCGACGCCACAGAAGTCTGTTACTCGCCAGTACGCCGAAGCGATCATCATTGCTGTCGTTTTGGCGCTGGTGATTCGGACCTTTGTTATCCAGGCCTTCAAAATCCCCTCCGGATCGATGTTGCAAACGCTACAGATTGGCGACCATATCCTGGTCAATAAGTTTCTCTATTGGTTTACTGATCTGCAGCATGGCGACATTATTGTATTTAAATATCCCCAGGATGAGGGAAGGGACTTTATCAAGCGTATAGTCGCTCTGCCTGGTGACAAGGTAGAGATCCGGGAAAAGCAGGTCTACATTAACGATACACCTCCCTCTGAGCCGTATGTGATTCACCTGGATCCTGTGAACATCGAGAGCCCGGGCTTATCTCGGGATAGTTTTGGTCCGGTTGTGGTGCCGCCTGGGCAACTCTTTATGATGGGCGATAACCGGGACTATAGTATGGATAGCAGATTCTGGGGTTTTCTTGACATGAAGAAGGTCAAAGGGAAAGCCTTTATTATTTACTGGTCGTGGGACCACGAGCGTTTCATGCCTCGCTGGGAGCGAATCGGAATGTTGGTTCGATGAATACCGTTTCAAGCGTCGAGTGTGAAGTTTCGAGTTCGGGCCCTTCCCTAGACCCGACATCCGCAATCCGAAATCCGAAACCTTTCGGATTGTACATCCATATCCCCTATTGCCTGTCACGTTGCCATTACTGCGATTTCAATACCTATCGCGTCGATACAGCCCACGTACAACAGTATCTGGATGTGCTGACGCAAGAGATGACGCTCCGCGCCTCCGCCATGGCAATCCGGGACCGTCGGGTCTGTTCCGTCTTCTTCGGCGGCGGGACGCCCTCGATACTGTCGGCATCGCAGCTCACAGGGATTCTCGATCACTGCCGGGCGGTCTTTACCTTGGAGGACGGCGCAGAGATCAGTCTTGAGGCCAATCCCGGGACGGTAGACCTTCCAAAGCTTTGCGGGCTATGGGAGGCTGGTGTGACTCGTCTGAGTGTAGGAGTTCAGGCTGTCCAGGACCGGCTCCTACAGCGGATTGGTCGCATCCATCGTGCCAGTGAGGCTGAACGAGTCTTCTGGTTGATGCGAGAGGCTGGTTTCAGTAACATCAACCTCGACCTGATGTTCGGGCTGCCCGGTCAGAGTATGAGCGACTGGATGGAGACTATTGACTGGGCCATCGGCGTCGGGCCTGAGCATGTCTCCGCCTATGGACTGACCCTTGAAGAGGGGACGCCTCTTGAGCAGGAGCATCGCCAGGGGGAGATCGGGCTGCCAGATGAAGAGACAGAGGCGCTGATGTATCAGACGGCTGTAGATCGGCTGCGCGAGGCCGGATTTGAGCAGTATGAAATCTCAAACTTTGCGCGTCCGGGATTTCAATGTCGCCACAATCTGGTCTATTGGCATCACCAGGAGTATCTCGGCATTGGGGCTGGGGCTCACTCATTCCTGGCCGGGCGCCGGACGCATAATGAGTTACTGCCGGCGCACTACGTATGCGCGATGACCGAGCGGGGAACAGCCGTGGCCGGTAGCGAAGAACTCTCCGCCGAGATGCTACGATCCGAGCGCCTGATGTTAGGTCTTCGACTTCGATCCGGATTGGATGTACAGACATTCAAGGACGTACTCGGCGTGGACGACCCGTTTACAACTGATCGGGTTGCCCGTCTTTTCGATGACGGGTTTCTGTGTGTGCAAGAGGATCGGGTGAAGATTACGGCACGGGGACTGCTCGTAGCGAACGAACTGATTGTCCAGTTGCTCTGATCCGATCGCGCGTTTTCCGGCGTGCGGCAGACGCCAAATCCGCTTGACAAGAGCAACTATATTTCTTACGATTTTTCGGATACGTGCGCTCCCCTCATGAGAGCGCTGAGGAACGAAAGCAGGGTGGTGCAAGGGGATCGATGAACTAATGCGAACGCATGAACTGTCATCAAGAGAGTGCCAGATTCTGAAGGTGATTATCCATGACTATATCACCTCCGGAGAGCCGGTGGGATCGCGTAGCATCGCCAGACGCTATCTGGACTCTCTCAGCCCAGCCACTATCCGTAATGTGATGGCGGACCTGGAAGAGGTGGGCTATCTCTCTCAACCCCACGCATCAGCCGGGAGAGTCCCAACTGATTTAGGATACCGCTTTTATGTTGATAGCCTGATGCAACGCTCCAAATTATCCAAGGTAGAGGAAAGCCGTATCGAGCAAGGAATCCGTCCAAGCCGTGGTGAGGCTGAAGAGTTGGTGCAGGGGGTCAGCCGAATCCTTTCCGATCTGTCACGATATGCCTCCGTCGTGCTGGCGCCGAAGTTTGCTCAGAATACCTGGCGGCGCATGAACTTCGTGCACCTCAATCGGGAACGAATCCTGGTAGTCTTGATGGCCGATTCGGGGCTTGTGCGGCAGAAGGTGATTGCGATCGATGAGTTGATCGAACAACCGGAGTTGGATCGAATTTCTAACTATCTGAATAGTGTATTAGGGGGGGTGACCCTTCATGATGTGAGGAAGCGGATTATTGCCAGGATGGCCGAGGAGCGCGATGAGTTCAATCGCCTGATGCAGCGCGCTCTGGATCTCAGCACCAAGACGCTGGAGGGCGAGGAAGAGCACGTGTATGTCGGAGGGACGGCCAACATTGCGCATCAGCCGGAATTCGCCGACATGAAGAAGATGAAGAATATCTTTGCGGCCTTCGAGGAGAAGTCAAAGCTGGTCAAGATCCTTGATTACTGCCTAACCCAGGAGGGATTACGGATTATCATCGGCCGCGAGAGTGAGATCAGGGAGATGCGCGATCTCAGTCTGATCGCCTCTCCGTACAAGAGCGGGGATCACGTCGTTGGCGTACTCGGTATTGTGGGACCGAAACGGATCGCTTACGACCGTATGGCGGCTCTCGTCGATTGTACGGCGAGACTCGTCAGTAAGCTCCTCACAGAGGCCAATGTGTAGCCTGATATCACGCGCGATGGCAGGGTGCGAAGCCCGACGGATGGCTTTGCCGAGCCTGTAGATGAATGTATGGGGACTGGTGAGATTATGGATCAAGAAAACGAATACGTGAAGGTACCGACAAGCGATAACGTCCAGACGAGTCCTGACGCCGCAACGGCCGAACTGGAGTCTACGATAAGTACGCTGCAGGCCGGCCTCAAGGAAAAGACGACCGAGGTCGAGTCGCTGAACGACCGTCTCCTTCGCCTGCATGCGGAGTTTGAGAACTACAAGAAACGAGCGATTCGCGAACGCGGCGAGTTTACGCGATTTGCGAACGAAGGGCTGCTGTTGGAACTGCTGCCTGTCGTCGACAGTCTGGAGCATGCTGCCGCGACGACCAGGTCCGGAATCGACGCTCAGGCTGTTGTTGAGGGCCTCGATGTTATTCGGCGGCTTTTCCAGACAACACTGGAGAAGGCCGGGGTCAAGCCTATTGAAGCGTTGGGGCATGAGTTCGATCCAAATGTCCATCAGGCTGTCGCGCAGGTCGAAACGACTGACGACCGTGACAACATTGCCGTTGAGGAGATTCGGAAAGGGTATCTCCTGGAGGGACGTTTGCTGCGGCCGGCGATGGTGAAGGTATCGAAGGCGAAGGTTCAAGGTTCAACGTTCGAGGCGCCAGCTTCCGAAGAAGAAAGGCCTGAGACGCGAAACATTGAACCCGGTCCATGTGAGTCATGAGCAAGCGTGACTACTACCAGGTGTTAGGAGTGGATCGGGAGGCTTCCCCCGATGAGATCAAGCGAGCATATCGTCGGCTTGCCCACAAGTATCATCCTGACAAGAATTCTGGCGATAAGACATCGGAAGAGCAGTTCAAGGAGGCAGCAGAGGCGTATGAGATCCTGAACAATCCCGAAAAACGGGCAGCCTATGACCAGTTCGGAGTGACCGGGGAAAGGGCGGGCGCCGGGGGTTTCGGCGATGCCGGATTTGGATCGGTGTTTGAGGATCTCTTTGAAGGATTCTTTGGAGGGTCGACTCGACGGGCTGCCTCCCGTGGCGCCGATCTACGCTATAATCTTGAGATCAGTCTTGAAGAAGCGATTCTCGGGACAGAGAAAGATATTACGATTCCCAAGCTGGAGCCTTGCGACGCCTGTAAGGGCAGCGGGGCGAAGCCCGGGACATCCCCAACCGCCTGTCGCCCCTGCCGTGGAAGCGGCCAGGTCCGGTACTCGCAAGGCTTTCTCACGATCAGTCAGACCTGCTCGGCATGCCGAGGCGAGGGGCGTATCGTCGAACATCGATGCCGCGATTGTCGAGGCTCTGGGCGATCCAGGTCAGACCGATCGTTGTCGGTAAAGATTCCCGCCGGTATAGAAACCGGGATGCGTTTGAAGCTTCAGGGCGAGGGTGAGGCCGGTCCCCACTGGGGGGACCATGGTGATCTCTATGTCGTCATTACAGTGAAGGAGCACCCGCTCTTCTCACGACACGGCGACGATCTCTACTGTGAGGTTCCCATCGGCTTTGTCCAGGCGGCCCTGGGGGCTGAGGTGGAAATTCCAAGCTTTTTTGGGATGACGACACTCAAGATCCCCACCGGGACCCAGCCCGGCGCTGAGTTCCGTATCCGCGGTAAGGGCGTACCGCGCTTACGTGGCCACGATCAGGGAGACCTCGTCGTCAGAGTCGTGGTCGAGGTGCCAAAACGACTGACGACGAAGCAGCGCGAGCTGCTCGAAGCGTACGCCGCTCTGGAAAATGGCGATGGAAGTCCGCTGGTCCAGAGCTTCTTCGAAAAGGTCAAGAGTCTTTTCGGCTGATCCGCTCTGCCGCATATTGTTCTGCGAATTCGTACCCCGAGATTAGCTGGATAGGGGGGCATGACTTCGCCCCTGTACTCACTCGCCAGACCGACTCACCGTCGAAGCTATACCCGCTAAGGAGAAGCCGGCTGATGCCAGGCAGATCACTGTATCTTATTGACGGTAGTGCCTACCTGTTTCGAGCCTATCATGCGCTTCCACCCCTCACGAACCGTGAGGGGATTCCGACCGGAGCTGTCTACGGTTTCACTAACATGTTGCTCAAGATCATCCGGGACGAGTGCCCGGAGGCGATCGTTGTGGTCTTCGATTCTGCAGGACCGACCGAGCGACATCAGCGATACACTGACTACAAGGCGAATCGCGAACAGATGCCGGACGATCTAAGCCGCCAGCTTCCCTATATCTATCGAGTCGTGGAGGCTCTGCACATCCCGCTTCTGATGCAACAGGGACAAGAGGCGGATGATCTGATCGGTTCACTGGCGATCCAGGCGGCGGCCCAGGGGTTTTGCGTCACCATTGCAACGGGCGATAAGGATATGCTGCAACTGATCGGACCCGGGATCCGCGTCTTTGATTCAATGAAGGAGACGGTCTATGGCGAGCCGGAGGTGCTGAAGCGCTTCGGTGTACCCCCCGGTCAGGTGGTAGAGGTCATGGGGCTGATGGGCGATTCGATCGATAACATCCCCGGCGTACGCGGGATCGGAGAGAAGACCGCCACGAGTCTTGTCCAGCAGTTTGGGAGTATTGAGGAGATGATCTCGCGCCTGCATGAGATCAAGTCTGCAAAGGTTCGGGGGATTCTGGCAGGCCAGGTCGAGCAGGCCCGCCTCAGCCGGGATCTGGCTCGTATCAGGATCGATCTCCAGATCGAACTGGACCTGGGACGGGCGGTCCTGCAGGAGCCTGACCATCCTGCCCTGCAGGCCCTCTTTCGAGAGCTGGGGTTCACGGGGCTCCAGAGGGCATTCACCCCTGCGACCTCGCACAGCTCACTTCGCATAGCTGTCATCGATTGTAAGGAAGAGGCGGATGAGGCTATTGGGAAGCTCATGGCCTCGGACAGCGTAGCCGTTGCTGTTGCGTGTGGTGGCGACGGGTCCGATGGTAGAGCACTGCATGGCCTTGCCTTCTGTCGGGAGCCTGATGTTACTTTCTGTTTCTCATCCACCCCCTTGACCGGCTCGTATCTTGAGCGCCTTCGGCCTGTCTTATCGGGTGAGCAACCCGCCAAGATCGGTCACGACCTGAAGCGGACCATGGCTGCCCTCGGAAGGGAGGGTATTGCTCTGGGAGGACTCTCCTTCGATACGATGGTGGCGTCCTATCTCCTGAGTCCAACCCAATCGGATCATTCCCTTGCTGCCGTGGCGCTGGAACAGTTGGGTGTTGCGGGTCCGGCATCGGACCCCGGAGCTGAGGGGGAAGCCGACAGGCGGGAGGGGGTCATAAGGCGGTCAGCCGCGGAGGCGCACCTTGTGTGGCAACTCAAAGAGGCATTGCTGCCGAGGCTTGAGCAGTCAGGACTGCTGCCGCTGTTTACGACGATCGAGATGCCGCTGATCGAGGTGCTAGCCTCGATGGAGCAGGTCGGGTTCAGGGTCGATGTCGACCAACTTGGCGAGCTGGGTAAGGAGCTGGAGAGCCAGCTCAGCCGACTCGAGTCGCGAATCTTCGTCCTGGCCGGTGAGCGCTTCAACATCAATTCGCCGAAACAGCTGGCGGATGTCTTATTCCAGCGACTGAAGCTGACGCCGTTGAAACGTACCAAGACCGGCTATTCCACCAATATGGAGGTGCTGCAGCGGTTGGCGGCTACGCATGAGCTCCCTGCAGAGGTGCTGAATTACCGTAGTCTCACGAAACTGAAGTCGACCTATGTTGATGTACTGCTCCGACTTGCTGATCGTACGAGCGGCCGAATCCATACATCATTTAATCAGACGGTGACGGCCACGGGACGTCTGAGTTCCAGCGAGCCGAACCTCCAAAATATTCCGGTACGTACCGAGGTTGGGCGACGGATTCGACAGGCATTTATCGCCTCAGAGGGGCATCGGCTTTTATCGGCCGACTATTCCCAGATCGAACTGCGGATCCTGGCCCATCTTTCCGAGGATCAGGCGTTAATCGCTGCCTTCACAGCAGGGACCGATGTCCATCGCAGCACTGCGGCCGAGATCTTCGGGGTGCAACCTGAGGAGGTGACGGCGGAGATGCGACGACGGGCCAAGGTGATCAACTTCGGCATCATCTACGGGATGAGCCCCTTTGGTCTGGCCTCGGAACTCGGTCTGACGCAAGAGGAGGCGGCCCTGTACATCGACCGGTATTTCCAGAGCTATCATGGGGTCAAGGCGTTTATCGACCGAACGGTCGAGGAGGCCCGGGAACTCGGCTTCGTGACGACGCTCTGGGGGCGCCGCCGGGCGATCCAGGAACTCAAGAGTTCCGACCAGGCGGTTCGGCAGCTTGGGGAGCGGTTGGCCGTCAACACGCCGATTCAGGGATCAGCCGCAGATCTGATCAAGGTTGCGATGATTGCCATCTTTAAACGCCTGAGGTCAGAACGGTTGGGGACCAGGATGATTCTTCAGATCCACGATGAGCTGCTGTTCGAGGTCCCTGAATCTGAATTGGAAGTCGCCAAGCGAGTAGCCATCGAAGAGATGGAGCGGGCGGCTGCGCTCCAGATCCCCCTGAAGGTAGAGCTTGGGATCGGGGCGAACTGGGCTGAGGCTCATGCCTAGCGAGCAGCAGATCAGACGAATGACCGTAGCGGGGCTGACAGGGGGGATCTGTTCGGGCAAGAGCACGGTGGCGGCGATGTTCGGGCGCTTGGGCGCAACAGAGACATCGCCGGAAAGAGTGACAACCGACGTGACGCATGCCCGGCTACCCGCGTCGGTAAGAGCACGCAGTACGAAGAAATCAGCCCCGACCGCCCCTGCGCCTACAGCCAGAAAGTGAGGGTTGGGGAGACCATGGGGATCAGAAACGCCAACGGGATCATGTACATCTCCCCAATTGATGCCGTAGAAGAGATACCGGATGGCGGCCACCAGGAAGATCAAGGAATGCAGGCCGGCCAGCACGAGGAAGACTAAAAAGGGGTCTCCAAGGGGGCAGGCTGACTTGTTGACAATCCATAGTACGAGGCGTAAGGTCTGTACATGGTGTGGAAGCCACGCATCCAGTGGCCTGGAGCTTGCTGTCACGTAATCGTCTGGGCAATCAGGGTTAGCGGATCTTTCAGGATGAGGCTGATTACCATGCGTGGTGGAGATTCAATAGGAGGAGGTTGTTCGCCATGATACACGTCAATCCTGACCTTTTGTCACGCATCACTATTGAACCCGGGAAATGTGGGGGCCGGCCTTGCGTCCGTGGCAAACGCCTGCGCGTCAGCGATGTGTTGGAGCTCTTGGGCGCAGGGGCCACTATTGAGGAGATCCTTGGAGATTACCCGTTTCTCGAACGGGAAGACGTCCTTGCTACGTTGCAATACGCCGCGCACCAGACCGACCACCTCATTCTTCACGTTGCATGAAGTTTCTCATCGACAACCAGCTTCCTATTGCGTTAAGCCACTTTTTGCAGTCGCAGGGGCAGGAATCCCGGCATGTCATAGAGTTGGGGCTTGATGAGGCCAGCGACCTGGAAATATGGCGGTATGCAGAAACGGAAGGCTGTGTGATTGTCAGCAAAGACGAGGATTTTCTGCACTTGGCTCATCGGGGTGCTGGTGGGCCACCAGTGGTCTGGGTGCGCCTGGGTAACTGTCGGAAGGGGCCGCTTCTCGAAACCTTTGCCCGAATCCTGCCCGAGATCCTCAAGGCCTTGCAGAGCGGCCAAAAGCTAGTGGAGATTCGATGAACGAGTGGGCCTTGACCCACACCTGACGGCTTAAGGGTAGCCGAAGAGGGGTCAAGTATAAGGTGGACCTTGGGGTTCAGGCAAGTTGGGCTGAGGCCCATGCTTAGCGAGCAGCAGATCAGACGAATGATTGTAGCGGGGCTGACAGGGGGCATCTGTTCGGGTAAGAGCACGGTGGCGGCGATGTTTGCACGCTTGGGTGCGACGGTTGTCGACGCCGATCAGGTGGCACGCGAGTTAGTGGAGCCGGATCAGCCTCTTTTCGAGACGGTCGTCTCGGCGTTTGGTCGCGAGATCGTCGGCGCGGATGGGCGCATTGACCGGAGACGATTGGGCGCCATGGTGTTCGCTGATCCCAAGGCTCGTAGGCAGTTGGAGGCGATCCTGCATCCGGCGATCATCGAGCAGTGTGAACGGTGTATCCGACAGGCAGAGGTCGCGGGCGCGGCCATCTGTCTTCTCGACGCCGCTCTTCTGATCGAGAGCGGTTGGCATACTCGTTGTGATGCAGTGATCCTGGTTGAGGCGCGCGAAGCAGTTCGACTCGACCGCCTGATAAAGGCGAGGGGCCTCAGTCAAGATGACGCGATGCTGCGCATCAGATCGCAGATGCCGCAGGAGGAAAAGCGCCGCTATGCTCATTATGTTATCAAGAATGAAGGAGCGTTTGAAGAGACGGAGCGCCAGGTGAGATCAGTGTTGGAACAGTTATACACGCAGTCTTCGTCGTGCGATGAGAGGAGGCGGGATGCTTAAGATGTGGAGAGAGAGCTGTAGCGACTCGGACGTACCCGCAGGCCGAGTACTGAAGCTATCCGGCAGGCAGATCGGCGGGATCGGATGGGTAACGCGGAGTCGTACGTGGTTGTTCCCTCGACTGAGTATTCTTGTGTACGGGATAGTCGTTATTCCGCTGCTCGCGATACTAACTCATGGTCAACAGGCCGAGGCGGCGATTGCTCTCACTCAACTTACCAGTTCCAGCAGTAACGACAGCTATGACCCATCAATTAACGCCGACGGCACCCGGATCGCCTTTGAATCTGAGAACAACCTGACCGGCGGTAATCCAGATGCCAACCGGGAAATCTTCCTATGGGCCGAGGGCAGCGGTATCACCCAGCTTACCAGCACCACCGTAGGCAGCAGCGCCGGTTCCTCCATCAATACGGACGGCACCCGGATCGTCTTCTTCTCTAGCGCCGATCTGACCGGCGGCAACCTGGACGGCAACCAGGAAATCTTTCTCTGGATTTCAGGTGCCGGTTTCTTCCAAATCACCAATACATTCGGAGGCGGCCACAGCTACTATCCCACCATCAATGCCGACGGGTCACGGATCACTTTTTACTCCACTGCCGACCCGATCGGCAGCAATGCCGACGGTAACTCAGAAATCTTCCTCTGGACTCAAGGTTCAGGCATCTCCCAACTGACTAATACCTTCTTTGGCGGCGATAGCGACTACCCCTCTATCAGTTTCGACGGAATCAGAATCGTCTTCTCTTCTAGCGCTGACCTGACCGGCGGCAATCCGGACGGCAACCGGGAGATCTTCCTCTGGGCCGAGGGCAGCGGTATTGCCCAGCTTACCAGTACTGTGGGGGGTGACAGTGTCACCCCTTCCATCAATACCGACGGCACCAGGATCGCCTTCTCCTCTGACCGCGACCTGACCGGCTATAATTCAGACGGTAATCATGAGATCTTCCTCTGGGCCGAGGGCAGCGGCATGACCCAGCTTACCAATACCACCTGGGTCGGCTTTCCCTCTCCCTTTATGTTGGGTAACTACTCTCCCTCGATCAATGCTGACGGTTCGCTGATCGCTTTCTTCTCGACCCGTGACCTAACCGGCGGTAACGCAGATAGCAGCTTTGAGATCTTCGCCAGTATCGTGGGCAGCGGTATCGTCCAGCTTAGCAGCGCTACTGGGGGCGAAAGCTTCTCTCCCTCCATCAATGCCGACGGCACTCGGATCACCTTCTATTCCGACGCCGACCTGACCGGTGGCAACGCGGACGGCAACTCCGAGATCTTCATGATCTCGGATACCTTCAGCGCTCTCTCGGACCTCACTGGAACTTGGAAGCCGGTGAGCCAGCACTGTGACGGGGGGCAGTGTAAGCTCAAGGGTTCCGTGCGGATCGTCAACCAGGGGATTGCGACTGCCTCTGCCTCTCGGCTGCGGGTACTCCTCTCCGACAATGCGGTGTTGGATTTAAACGATGTGATAGTTAAAGAATTGCGGATTAAGAAGCTCAAATCAGGACGGAGCAAAAAGAGTAAGGTCAAGATTAGCCTTCCCCCCGGGGTTAATGCCTCAGGTAAATATCTGTTCGCCGTTATCGATCCACTGAACCGCGTGACAGAAAGCGCTGAGACGAATAATGCACTGAGGTATGGACCGATGTAATAGGAAATAGCGTGCAGCAATCAGCCTTCAATCGTCAGCTCGGAGAAATCTCTCTTCGAGTTCCCCTCTTTCGCCAAAAAGAGGCTAGGGGAATTTGCATGATGCCTAGGTAGCCCTCGGGTCATGACTATGCCGGTGAAGAGATGAGATCTGCTGCATCTACCGTACTGGCGACTCGTTGAGCGCCGGTCAAAAAAGCCTTTGAAAAAAGGCTTGACAAAGCGTAGAGACTCGACTACATTTAAGTCGTTATTCTCATGGTAAGCATGACTTCTCCGCATGTTGCCAAGTCACGGTCCACATAATCCGAGTCGCGCCGAACATCTCGCTGAGGTATAACTTCTTCAGAGCGTCGTTTGTCGGCTAACCCCACACCGCAATGACTGAGGTGAATGGGGACCGACGCTGCCCAAGAACAACTCATCTTGCATTCCGATTCAGACCGTTGTTTCCCACGTGCCTAGCAGGAGCCTTATTCCTGATTACCGGCTTCACACATTCGCGTACATCATTGTAGGGACGAGTCACTGGGGATGGGTGAGGACTGGGCCAAGGTCGCACTCGTTCCATCGTTAACAATCGTACTTCAGAAATAGGAGCTTGCGTAGATGGCCTTATCAGCACCTGAATCGACCAGACGGTCCAGTATGTCAGAAGTGAAAGAGATTGCGGCGGCGCTTCCCAGAGGTGGTTCGATGAATATCGTCGAGTTGAAAGAGAAGACGATCTCTGAGTTGAGTTCGATCGCAAGGGTCTTGAACGTAGTGGGTGCCAGCGGTCTCCGCAAGCAAGAACTCATATTTAAGATCCTTGAGGCACAAACTGAGAAGAGCGGGCTGATCTTCGCGGAGGGCGTACTCGAGGTTCTGCCTGATGGGTTCGGATTCCTTCGGGCGCCGGACTACAATTATCTGCCTGGACCGGACGATATTTATGTCTCACCGTCGCAGATTCGACGGTTCGACCTCAGGACCGGCGATACCGTCTCTGGACAGGTGCGCCCCCCAAAGGAGGGGGAACGCTACTTCGCCCTCCTCAAGGTTGAGGCGGTCAACTTCGAAAATCCGGAGCTGATCAAGGACAAGATCCTCTTCGATAACCTGACTCCCCTTTTTCCGAATCAACGGATTCGGTTGGAGACGACGCAAGATGAGTTGAATATGCGGGTCATGGATCTTCTCACACCAATCGGTAAGGGGCAACGCGGACTGATCGTCGCCCCGCCGAGAACCGGGAAGACCATTCTTCTGCAAAAGATCGCCAACAGTATTACGAAGAATCACCCCGAGGTGATCCTTATCGTGCTCTTGATCGACGAACGGCCGGAGGAGGTGACGGACTTTCAGCGATCTGTAAAGGCAGAGGTGGTCAGTTCCACCTTCGATGAGCCGGCGACGCGTCACGTCCAGGTGGCCGAGATGGTCATCGAAAAGGCGAAACGATTGGTAGAGCACAAACGAGATGTCGTGATCTTGCTGGATTCGATCACCCGATTGGGACGAGCCTACAACACCATTGTCCCGCCGAGCGGCAAGGTTCTATCCGGCGGCGTAGACAGCAACGCATTGCAGCGTCCCAAGCGGTTCTTTGGGGCGGCGCGGAATATCGAAGAGGGAGGTTCGCTGACGATTATGGCGACGGCCCTGATCGACACCGGCAGCCGGATGGATGATGTGATCTTCGAGGAATTCAAAGGAACCGGCAACAGTGAACTTGTGCTGGATCGACGGTTGGTGGATAAGCGGGTCTTCCCTGCGATCGATATCTTCAGGTCTGGTACGCGGAAAGAGGAGCTCCTACTCACGCCGGAAGAGCTCAATCGGATGTGGATCCTCCGCAAGGTCCTCCAGACTATGGGTGTAGTCGAGGCGATGGAACTCCTGCTCGAGAAGTTGAGGCAAGCCCGATCAAACGAAGATTTCATGAGAGCGATGAATTCATAGATCGTCTTCCTCAAATCGATACTACCCATCAGCCCGTCCTTCGACGGGCTGTATTTTTTGCCGGGGTACAGCAGACAGCTATCGGTACGCGCCATCCGTTCCTTACGATGACTGACGACTAAAAGCCGAGTGCGACTCGAAACACTGCTTTTCTATTGAGAGCGTTCAGTATTTAGACGTATAATACGCTGCATTTAACTCACCGAAAAATTAGCTCTTTTCATGGAGGAACGATCATGAAGCAAGACATCCACCCCAGCTATCAACTGACGACGATTACATGTGCGTGTGGCGAGGTCATCCACACCAGGTCTACTGTACTCACTCTGCGAGTAGAGATATGCTCCAAGTGCCACCCGCTCTTTACCGGACGTCAGAAGCTGATCGACACCGAAGGACGAGTCGATCGGTTCCGGCGGAAGTATTCCAAAAAGTCGAAGGCGGAGCAATCAGCCCAAGAGACCGCCCCGGTGGAAGAGGTGGCCGGCTAATCAGGAGGCTATTCGCCTAAGAGGATAACATCGATGCTACAGTTGCTTGAGCGCCTGAGTGCCATTGAAGCGCGATCTGCTGAGATTCTGTCGCAGATGGGTGATTCGGCTATCATTAGTGATCAGGCCCGCTTCCAGCGATTGGCCAAGGCGTATGCAGAACTGGAGCCCGTCGTAGACGCATACCAGCGGTATCGTAAACTGTTGCTGGGTGTGGAGGAGGCGAAGGCGATACTGCACAGCGGAACCGAGGACGACGTACGCGAGTTGGCGGAGGCTGAGCTTGAGGAGCTGGCCATCAAGCGGGAGAAGCTTGAAGAGGAGCTGATGCTTCTTTTGCTTCCGCGCGATCCGGCCGACGAGAAAGACATTATTCTGGAAATACGGGCTGGAGCAGGCGGCGATGAGGCTGCGCTGTTCGCTGCGGAGTTAGTCAGGATGTACAGCCGATACGCCGAGCTGCAGAGGTGGAAGATCGAGATGCTTTCTTTAAGTCAGACGGGGGTCGGTGGGGTGAAGGAGGCAATCCTGAGCCTCGAAGGGCGTGGGGCGTACAGCCGTCTGAAATATGAGAGCGGAGTTCATCGGGTGCAGCGGGTGCCTGTGACTGAATCAAGCGGTCGAATTCACACCTCTACCGTGACCGTTGCGGTGCTGCCAGAGGCGGAGGATGTAGAGATACAGATTGACCCGAAGGATCTTCGCATCGATGTCTTCCGTTCGACCGGCCCTGGGGGACAGTCTGTGAATACGACGGATTCAGCCGTACGTATCACCCATCTGCCGACCGGGATGGTGGTGTCCTGCCAGGATGAAAAGTCGCAGCATAAGAACCGGGCGAAGGGAATGAAGGTATTGCGGGCTCGTCTGCTTGATGCGGCCAAGGCTGAGCAGGCGGCGGAGATTTCACAGACGCGTCGTCAACAGGTTGGAACGGGGGATCGAAGCGAACGGATACGTACCTATAATTTCCCGCAGGGTCGGGTCACTGACCACCGCATTGGGCTCACGCTTCATAGTCTTATACGGGTTCTGGAGGGGGAGCTGGGGGACCTGATCGGTCCACTTGCAGCCAGCGATCAAGCCGAGCGATTAAAGGCCATAGCGTGAAGGTGGGTGATATGGGACTCGCCACTATCCCTGTTGAGACAGTGCGGACTGACTATACGTATCGCGGCGTGGTGGAGCGGCTGTCGGCAGGCGGCATAGAAAGTGCGTTACTCGACGCGGCCTGCCTGATGGAGGCCGCATCAGGTATCTCGCGGTGGCAGTTTATCCTCGACCCGGTGCAATCGATTCCCCAGGGTAGAGTATACCTCTTCGAATCGCTACTATCGCGACGCCTTGCGAGGGAGCCAATTGCCTATATCCTCGGAATCAAAGAGTTCTGGTCCCTCCCTCTTGCAGTGAACCCCACTGTCCTGATCCCGAGGCCGGAAACCGAAACAGTTGTTGAGGCTGCGCTGGAGAAAATCGGTTCAACGTACAAGGTTCAACGTTCAACGTGCAACGTACAAGATTCAAGATTAAACGTACAAAGTACAAAGTACAAAGTACAAGGTTCAAGGTTCAAGGTTCAAGGTTTGGCGGGTGGGTGTTTTATGCCTGCAATTGTAGACTTGGGGACCGGATGCGGTACGATTGCCATGGCGCTTGCGGTCGAAATGCCGTCGGCGCGCATTGATGCCATCGATCGTTCGTTGGGCGCCTGTCGAGTCGCCAGGCGGAATATCGAATCGTTAGGACTAACGAGCAGGGTTCGCTGTATACAGGGCGACCTGCTGACGCCGCTTCGAACAACGCATGTCGGAGGAGGATATGACCTGATCGTATCGAATCCTCCATATATCCCATCCGAAGTCTGCGGCGCGCTGGCGCCTGAAATTGCCGCCTACGAGCCCGTCGAGGCTATCGATGGCGGCCCGGACGGCTTGGACTATTACCGACGAATTGTCAAAACGGCCCCAGCCTATCTTCGCAATGGCGGTTGGCTGGTCCTCGAGATCGGCGACGGTCAGACGTCGGCCGTGATGGAATTAGTTCGGACAACGGAAGGTTTCGGACCGGCCGAGGTCAGACAGGATGTGGCTGGTCGTGACCGAGTCGTCTGTGTCCCGTATCACGGTGGGTCGCATGGATAGACTGATTATCAGGGGCGGGGTACCCCTCAGAGGACACGTCGAGGCTGCAGGCGCCAAAAACGCAGCACTGCCGGAGATGGTGGCCTCCTTGCTCACAGGGGAATCGATTCAGCTCCATCGTGTTCCGCGACTCGGCGATGTGAAGACGATCATCAACCTGCTCAGCCATCTGGGCGTTGCCGTCGAAGGATATGGCCGAGAGATCATGTCGCTTCGCGGCGATCAGATTGATCAGTTCGAGGCGCCCTATCAACTGGTCAAGACGATGCGGGCGTCGGTGCTGGTGCTGGGTCCGCTACTCGCGCGCTTTGGGCGAGCACGGGTCTCATTGCCGGGAGGGTGCGCCATCGGGTCGCGGCCGATTAACCTACATCTTACGGCTCTTGAGAAGATGGGTGCAACGGTCAGTCTGGATGCCGGGTATGTGGAGGCGAAGGCGCCGCGTTTGAAGGGCGCCAGAATTACGTTCGATGGTCAGACCGTTACTGGTACCGAGAATCTCATGATGGCCGCCACCCTGGCCGACGGGATGACTATATTGGAAAATGCCGCATGCGAACCCGAGGTCATTGATCTAGCTGTTCTCCTGAATCGCATGGGCGCACGCATCGAGGGTGCCGGGACGCCGACGATCAGCATTGAAGGTGTCTCGCATCTGCACGGGGCAGAACACGAGGTGATCCCGGATCGGGTCGAGACGGGGACCTTCATGGTTGCGGCTGCGATTACCGGTGGTGATGTCACGATCAATCGATGTCTTCCTGACCATCTGGAGGCGATCACAGAGAAACTGCGAGAGACAGGTGTACTCGTAGAGGAGACGGATTGCAGTATTCGAGTCCAGGGAGATGGACAGGTGCAGGGGGTCGATATCAGGACCCATCCCTATCCCGGATTTGCTACCGATATGCAGGCGCAGTGTATGGCGCTGATGTCTATTGCTCGAGGAAGCAGCGTCATTACTGAAACAGTTTTTGAAAACCGATTCATGCACGTCAACGAGCTGTTGAGGATGGGTGCGGATATCAAGGTGATCGGTACGACTGCATTCATCCATGGGGTTCCAGCACTGTCGGGTGCGCCGGTGATGGCTACTGATCTGCGGGCGAGCGCCTCCCTGGTTCTGGCGGGACTGGCTGCCCAGGGGATCACGACCGTCTCACGGGTCTACCATCTGGATCGTGGATATGAGTCGATTGAGCAGAAACTTCTCGGTCTTGGCGGGAGCATTGAACGGGTTGCAGGATAAAGGAGAGTTCAGGATTGTCACGTATGAGGTTCGAGCGGGAACTCGACACCTGACATGGTTGGAATGAAACCGATAGAACCAACAAACAACGATGTGATTGCCATTGCGCTACCCAAGGGCCGGCTGTTATCGCATGTCACGGCGCTCTTTGAGGGGATGGGTATTACATGTCTCCGGAGCTTTACCGAGTCACGCCGCCTGATCTGTGAGGATACGGATCGGCAACTGCGGTTTCTCACGTTGAAACCTGCCGACATCCCGACCTACGTTGAACACGGTGCTGCTGATATGGGGATCGTAGGAAAGGACCAGCTTCTCGAACAGTGCCGCGATGTCTATGAGCCGCTAGACCTCAGATTCGGCGCCTGTCGGCTGGTTGTAGCTGAGCCGGCGGAACTCCGAAAGCGGGATGACCCTCATGCCTGGTCGCACCTGAGGCTGGCCACCAAATATCCACACCTTGCAGAAGCATACTTCAGCCGTAAAGGGATTCAGGCGGACATCATTAAATTAAATGGATCTCTTGAGCTTGCGCCCCTTGTGGGGCTGGCCGAGCGGATCGTTGACCTCGTAGAGACTGGGCAGACCTTGAAGGAGAACGGCTTGGTGGAGGTAGAAGAGATCGCCAAGGCAACAGCGCGGCTTATTGTCAATCGGGCGAGCCTCAAGACAAAGTACCACAGGGTCCAGGCCTTGATCGAACAGATGCGAAAGCAGGTAGAGGCGCAAGCGGAGCGAGCGCGCGTATGAAGCTGTTTGAGGCCGAATCGCACGATTGGCGGCTGTTCTTCTCACAGCTTAGGTCTCGACAAGGTGCGCTGCCACCCGAGGTCGAGCAGACCGTTCGCGGCATCGTGGAAAGGGTACGTACGGGCGGTGATGCCGCCCTTTTCGAGCTGACGGAGCGGTTCGATGGCATCCGTCTCGATGCCTCATCCGTACAGGTAGGGCCAAGGGAGATTGAGGATGCATACGCGACCCTGACCCCCGCATCCCTTGAAGCCATCAAGACGGCAGTATCGCGGATCAGGGCATTCCATCTGCAGCAGCTTCGTCCCTCGTGGTTTTCAGAGGAGGACGGGGCGATTGTCGGGATGCTCGCTCGTCCACTGGACCGGGTAGGGATCTATGTTCCGGGTGGTACGGCGGCCTATCCATCCACAGTGCTCATGAATGCGATCCCAGCGGCGATTGCCGGCGTAGCGGATGTCGTTATGTGTACGCCGCCGCGCCGGGATGGTACGGTGGCTTCAGCCGTCCTGGTTGCCGCCGATCTGTGCGGGGTCCATGCGGTCTATAAGGCAGGTGGCGCTCAGGCGGTGGCGGCAATGGCCTTTGGGACTGCGTCGATTCCGAAGGTCGATAAGATCGTCGGTCCGGGCAATACCTATGTCGCGGCCGCGAAGCGCCTTGTCTTCGGGCAGGTTGGGATCGATATGATCGCCGGTCCGACGGAGTTGTTGATCATTGCCGATGACGAGGCCGTCGCCGCGTGGGTAGCCGCCGACCTGCTCTCGCAGGCCGAGCACGATCCGCTTTCCAGCGCTATGCTGCTCACGCCATCCCAGCGGCTTGCCGCGGAGGTGGTGGCGGAGGTAACGCGGCAAGTCGCATCGTTGCCCAGGCGACAGATTGCGGAAGCCTCGTTAGAACGGTTCGGCGCGGCGGTTGTCGTGAAAGGACTGGACGAGGCTGCTGCCATTGCCAATGAGGTCGCGCCTGAGCACCTGGAACTGTTGGTGAAAGATCCTTGGGGACTATTGCCGCAGATCAGGCGTGCGGGTGCCATCTTCATGGGGGGCGCAAGTCCGGAGGTGCTGGGCGATTACCTGGCCGGGCCGAATCATGTCCTGCCGACCAGCGGGACGGCGCGCTTTGCATCGCCACTCTCTGTGGCCGACTTTCAACGCCAGAGCTCACTGATCGCCTTCAGCCGGCCAAAGCTCGAGGCGCTGGAGCCGACATTGGTAGAGTTGGCTCGTCTGGAGGGACTTGAGGCTCACGCGAGGGCAGCCTCTATCAGGAGGCTTACGTGAGGAGGCTACGTCTTCTCGATCTGGTAAAACCTGACGTCCTGAGTCTTACGGCGTATCGGGCGGAGGAACCACGACCCGATCTTGTCAAGCTCGATGCCAACGAAAGCCCATTCCCCCCTTCTCAGGAGCTTCGCGGCGAGATTGACCAGGCGCTGCATCAGGTGGCCGTTCACCGCTACCCCGATTCGAAGGGAGATCGGCTTCGATCAGTGCTGGCCGCTCGGCTTCAGGCGGCGCCTGAGGCGCTTGTATTGGGTAATGGTTCTGATGAACTGATCCAACTCATCTTATTGGCGACGTCGGGACCAGGGACCACAATCCTCGCGCCGGTTCCGACCTTTTCGATGTATGAGTTGATCGCAAGGGCTCAGGGACTGCGCTTCGAGGGAGCACCTCTCGGATCTCGCTTTGAGCCTGACCTGCCCAGATTGATCGAGACGATCGAGCGATGCGATCCCAAGGTCATCTTTTTGGCTACACCGAACAATCCAACCGGCAGCGTATTTTCTGAGGCGGAGATCTGCAAGATTTTGGCGGTTGCTCCCGGATTGGTTGTGGTGGACGAGGCGTACGGACCGTACGCCGGGCAGACGATGCTGCCGTACTTGGTCGATCAGGAGTGGCTGGTGATCCTTGGCTCTCTGTCCAAAATCGGGCTGGCTGGTCTGCGCATCGGCTACCTTGTTGCCCATCCTGCGCTAACGGCCGAGTTGGAGAAGGTCCGCCTTCCATTTAACCTGAATGCCTTCTCGCAGGCTGCCGCCTCCGTAGTGCTCAACCACCAGGAGTGGATCGATGCGGGCGTTCGTGCGGTAGTCCTGGAGCGGGAGCGGATCATGACTCATCTGGTTGCGCTCCCTGGTATAGAGGCCTTCCCGTCGGCGGCAAACTTTATTCTATTCCGGACGACCTCTCCGGGAGTCAAGCTGTTTGAAGCACTACGACAACAGGGTATCCTGGTGCGATCCTTAGGGTCGGTGCCACGTCTACAAGACTGCCTGCGAGTGACGATAGGGACCAAATCCGAGAACGATCGATTCTTAGAGGCGTTGACGAAGGTGCTGAGACAGGATACGAGATACGAAGTGCAATGCGGAGCGATGCAGGCGGAGGTCGGATGATGGGCAGGACGGCGAGGGTATGCAGGAAGACCGCAGAAACGGATATTACGATAGAGTTGAACCTGGACGGGGTGGGCCGACATACGATTCAGACCCAGATCCCCTTTCTCGATCATATGCTGGCCCAACTGGCAACACATGGTCTCTTCGACCTCAGTATTGAAGCGCATGGCGATCTCCAGGTCGATCTACACCACACGGTAGAGGATGTCGGCATTGCGCTCGGCGAGGCGTTTGTCCAAGCCATGGGCGACAAGCGCGGCATCCGGCGATTTGCCTCGGTGCTTGTCCCGCTGGATGAGGTGCTGGCCCGCGTGGTGCTCGATATCAGCGGCCGTCCCTATCTGGTCTATGAGGCACCGCAGCTACAGGGCCGGATCGAGAGCTTTGATGTGGCACTGGCGAAAGAGTTCATGCGCGCCTTGGCTATGAATATGAGGGTGAATCTCCATATAGGCATTCTGTACGGCGACAACCTGCACCACTGCGTGGAGGCGATCTTTAAGGCATTGGCTAAGTGTTTGGATCAGGCAACGGCGCTTGATCCGCGGATCGCCGAGGTCCCTTCGACCAAGGGAAGCCTATAGCCAGTTCCAAGTTCTGCGCCTAGAACGTTGAACTTTGAACCTTGGACTTTGAACATTGCACCTTGAACTTTGAACCTTGAACTGTGAGCCTAGCACCTTGAACCTTGGACTTTGAACATTGCACCTTGAACCTTGAACCGTAAACCTATGATTGCCATCATCGATTCCGGTATTGCGAATCTTCGAAGTGTTCAGAAAGGATTCGAGCGCATCGGAGCGGATGCCAGGATTGTTGAGGATTCGCGAGCGCTCAAGGAGGCATCAGGCATTGTGCTGCCTGGGGTCGGCGCGTTTGCCGATGGGATCAGTCAGCTTCGACAGGGCGGATTTGTCGAGCCGCTGCTTCGGGCGATCGAAGCAGGCAAGCCGGTCCTTGGTATCTGTCTGGGACTACATTTCCTATTCAGTGAGAGTGAGGAGTTCGGGCAACATGCCGGCCTGAATGTCATCAAGGGTCGAGTCGTCCGATTTACCGATAGCGCCCTCTCTGGAAATGGGTGCAACGCTGGTCCCAGGCTCAAGATTCCCCACATGGGGTGGAACCAGATCCGAATTGAACGGCGCGCGCCGATCTTTGCTGGAATTCCCGATGGCGCATTTTTCTACTTTGTCCACTCATATTATGTACAACCGGAGGATGAACAGGTGATCGCTGCGACGACTGAGCATGGCCTTCGATTTACCTCAGTGCTCTGGCGCGACAATCTCTTTGCGTGCCAGTTTCATCCCGAAAAGAGCCAGACGTTGGGTCTTCAACTGTTGAAAAACTTCGCCGCCCTTACTTAGATGCTGATCATTCCCGCGATCGACCTCAAAGGGGGCCATGTCGTTCGATTATCGCAGGGCGATCCCCTGCGTCAAATTGCCTATTCCTACGATCCGATTGCGATGGCCAAAAGATGGGAGGATGAGGGGGCATCGATCCTGCATCTGGTCGATCTTGACGGCGCATTTGCCGGCAAACCCCAGCAGCTTGCAGTCGTCTCGCAGATAGCCCGGTCGGTGAAGATCCCTGTACAGCTTGGCGGCGGGCTGCGCAGCCTGGCCGCCGTGGAGCAGGCGTTTGCCTCCGGTATTGAACGGGCCGTCCTTGGAACGGTTGCCATTGAAAATGAGGGGCTCCTTAGGGAAGCCGCTGAAGCGTATCCCGGTCGCATCATCCTTGGTATCGATGCCAAAAACGGGAAGGTTGCGGTGCGTGGTTGGGCGGAGTCTACTGAATTACTGGCATCCGACCTGGCGATTCGAGTGGCCAATCTGCCGCTGGCGGCGATTATCTATACCGATATCGAACGGGACGGGATGCTCACGGGTCCGAACCTGAACGCCCTGTCTCTGCTGGCTCAGGCGACCCGCCACCCGATCGTCGCGTCTGGTGGCATTGCGACGCTTGATGATCTTAGTGGGCTCGCCAAGCTGGATCCGACGTGCATCATCGGTGCCCTGATCGGCAAGGCTCTCTACGAAGGCAGATTCTCATTAAAGGATGCGATTGCGGCTGCGCGATAACCCATGCTGGCCAAGCGGATCATTCCATGCCTCGATGTCAAAGACGGACGCGTCGTTAAGGGGACGCGGTTTGTGGACCTCCGTGATGCGGGTGATCCGGCTGAAGTCGCGGCGCTGTATGATCAGCAGGGGGCCGACGAACTGGTCTTTCTCGATATCACCGCCTCCTATGAACGACGAGATATCCTGGTTGACGTGGTCCGGCGGACGGCCAATATGGCCTTCACCCCGCTGACCGTTGGTGGCGGGGTTCGGACGGTGGATGATATCCGCACATTACTGCTTGCCGGTGCCGATAAGGTCTCCCTCAATACAGCAGCCGTCGAACGCCCGGAACTGGTCACAGAGGCGGCCCAGCGGTTCGGCAGTCAGTGCATCGTGCTCGCTATTGACGCGAAACGTAACCCGCAACCCGAAACCAGCAACTCAAAACCCTGCTGGCAGGTGTACATCCATGGAGGACGTACACCGACTGGACTTGATGCGATCGAGTGGGCGAAGCAAGGCGAGACGCTCGGGGCTGGGGAGATTCTTCTGACCAGTATGGACAGGGATGGAACGAAGGATGGTTATGACCTGGCTCTGACTCGCGCTGTGGCAGATGCCGTCACGATTCCGGTCATCGCCTCAGGTGGAGCCGGTACGGTGAACCATCTGTATGACGCGTTTATGGAAGGAGGGGCTGATGCCGCGTTGGCCGCCTCCATCTTTCACTTTCGCGAATGCTCCATTGGGGAGGCAAAGACCTACCTGCGTAGTCGTGGTGTTCCGGTACGGGATTAGTCAACGATGGAACAATTTGACCTTACACAACTGCGGTTCGATGACTCGGGACTGATCCCGGCCATCGTACAGGACTCTAAGAGCAGTCAGGTCCTGACCCTGGCCTACATGAATGCAGAGTCGCTACGGTTGACCGTTGAGACCGGACTGACCCATTTTTACAGCCGATCAAGGCAGCGCATCTGGAAAAAAGGCGAGGAGTCTGGCCATGTCCAACGCGTGCGCGAGATCTATTTCGACTGCGACGAGGATGCCCTGGTTATCAAGGCAGAGCAGGTAGTGGCGGCTTGCCATACCGGACGGCAGTCATGTTTTTTTCGTCGTCTATATCCCTCCGCTGACGTACCGGAGGAGTTGAGCCGGCAGCAATTCGACCCTGAGGAGGTCTACGGTGGAAGTCTTGCGATTCTCCAGCAGATCTTCGACGTCATTCAGGATCGACGAGCTAATCCAAGGGCCGATTCGTACGTATCCGGCCTGTTCGCCAAGGGACAGGATCAAATTCTCAAGAAGGTCGGAGAAGAGGCAACCGAGCTTGTCGTGGCTTCCAAAAATGGGAACGCAGATGCAATCATCTACGAAGCCGCAGACCTATGGTTTCACGCGCTGGTTCTGCTTGGACATCATGGAATTACGCCGTCAGAGATAGCTCAAGAGCTACGCAAGCGCTACGGGAAAAAGAGCAAGGCAGAGTATCGATAGGGCGAGTGAGTGGATACCTGCCTCTTTTGCCAAATAGTCAATCGGGAATGTCCTGCCAGGATCGTGTATGATGACGAGCAGGTTATTGCTTTTGAAGACATCAATCCGAAGGCACCTGTCCATATCTTGATTGTTCCCCGTCAACACCTCGCCACGATCCTCGATGCGACGCAGGCCGATGATCGGTTGCTCGGGCACCTGCTGTTGGTGGCCAACCGGATCGCACGGCAGATCGGGGTTGCAGATCGAGGCTTCCGCTTGGTGATCAATTGTAACAGCGAGGGTGGGCAGGTGGTATATCACCTGCACCTGCACCTGTTGGGAGGGCGGTCCCTCGGTTGGCATCCGGCATAGGACATTCTGTGCCGGCGTGCAGTAACAAGCTGCCAACATCCTACCTTACCTGAAGCTTGGGCCGGACCAGTTAAGCGCTGTCAGGCTCTTACCAGATTATACTGGAGGCGGAATGGGCCCGGTGGCCCTCCTGGTCTTCAAAACCAGCGTACCCGCTAATACCGGGTTGGTGAGTTCGACCCTCACACGCCTCCGCCAACGCTTTCTTTTTCAGGAGTGAGCGAGTAGATTAAGTAGCGAGGTGCGCGTCGTTACCGCCAGGGAGATGGATAAAAGGGATCGGTTTTACTAGTGGAGGTGCGGCGAATAAAAAGGTCCAGGCGAATCCCATTACGGCTTACAGAACAAGAGGCGGCAGTATATTGGGATACGCACAGCCTGGCAGAGCATATCGAGGACACCGGCGAGAGCACGATCCGCTTCGCCAGGCGGCTACGTAAGCGATCGGCATCCGTTTCGATCTCGAGAGAATATCGCCGAGCCAGAGGCGATAGCAGAAGCTGACTTCTACTGACAAGGGAATGCGATGCGGCAAGTCACCGAAGCGGACATCCTGAACAAAGATCCTGCTCTGACAGAGATCGTGAGACGGCTGGTGCAGGCCTATCGGCCGGAGCGGATCTACCTTTTCGGATCTATGGCCCGCGGTGATGCAGGGCCTGACAGCGACTACGACCTGCTGCTTGTCGTCTCCGACGATGCTCCGATGGAGCGGCGAGACAGCGATTTGGCCTATCGGACGCTGCGCGGAACCGGGATCGGTGCCGATGTCGTCGTCTGGACCCATTCCCATTTTGAGCGGCGCAAGCATGTTGTGTGCTCGCTTCCGGCCACGGTGCTTCGGGAGGGCAGGTTGCTCCATGCCGTACGATCCTGAACTCGTTGCAGAAACCCGTTCGTGGTTCGTGAAGGCTACGCAGGACCTGGGTGCTGCAACTCACGAGTTTACGGCGGATCCCCCTTTTCTCGCTGACATTGTTTTCCATGCTCACCAAGCTGCGGAGAAGAGTTTCAAAGGCTTCTTGACATGGCATAGTGCCCCTTTTCGCAGGACGCACCTCTTGGAAGAAATCGGCGAGCAATGCCTGAGCGTCGATCCAGGGTTGCGGCCAATGGTCGAAAAGGCTGTGCCGCTGACGAAATACGCTTGGAAGTTTCGATATCCGGGGGAACTGGATGAACCTTCCAGGGAGGAGGCAGAGGCTGCACTTGCTGTTGCTCGGGAAGTGTACGAGTCGATCCTCGCACGATTACCTGAAGAGGTGAGACCATGAATGTCACAAGAGATTGTCACCAAGGCTAAGGAGGCCAGCGAGGCGACGAGACGCCTTGGATAATACAGTTGAGATGCTCAACTCCTACCTTAAACGAATCTTCGAAGTCACCAAGCACGGGGACGCCAGAGAAGAAAGCTACTACTCCGGCTTGGAAGCACTCATTAACAACTACGCAGAGTATTCCGGCAAGAAAAAGACCCATGTCACAACCCTTCCCAAGAAGACCGAGGCCGGTAACCCGGATTTTCGAATTTGGGATGGCCAACACTGTATCGTCGGCTATATCGAGGCAAAACCTCCGACCGAAGAAAATCTGAACCACATCGAAGAAACGGCGCAGCTCATACGCTACCGTCATACCTTTCCGAATCTGATCCTCACCAACTTCTTTGAATTCAGACTCTACCGTAACGGTCAGCTCGTTGACCAAGTCCAGATAGCCAGACCGTTCATCGTGCACACGCTCAAAACGGTCCCACCGGTTGAGAAAGAAGCGGCGTTTCTAAATCTCCTGGAACAATTCTTCGCCTTCTCGCTCCCCAAGTCCTATTCGGCCAAGACGTTGGCCATCGAGTTGGCCAAGAGGACGCGCTTCCTGAAAGACCAGGTGATTGCCGAAGAGTTGCGTGAAGAAACTGAGAAAGGCACAGGTCACATCTTAGGCTTTTACGAGGCCTTCCAGAAGCATCTCATCAGCGGTCTGACGAAGGACGATTTCGCCGATCTTTACGCCCAGACGATCGCATACGGCCTCTTCGCCGCAAGAACCCGATCGGAAAATGGGTTCAGCCGCAAGCTGGCCTTCGATTTTATCCCGCCGACCATCGGCATCTTGCGCGACGTGTTCCGATTCATCTCAATGGGCGACCTGCCCCAACAGATGGAATGGATCGTTGACGACATCTCACAGGTCCTGGCGACAGCCGAGGTCAAACAGATCCTGCACAAATATTTCTACGAAGGGAAAGGCAAAGACCCTATCATCCATTTCTATGAGACGTTTCTGGCAGAGTACGACCCTGCAGAGCGGGAGCGGCGCGGTGTGTACTACACGCAGGAGCCGGTGGTCTCTTACATCACGCGATCTTTGCACGCCATTCTGAAAGACTATTTCAACCGAGCAGACGGCTTTGCGACCAAGTCGGTCACCGTCCTCGACCCGGCGGGTGGAACCCTCACCTTCCCGGCGGAAGCCTCGAAGCTGGCTGTCGCGGAATTTATCGAGAAGTACGGGAGCGGTGGACGATCCTAGTTTATCGAACATCACATTCTGAAGAATTTCTATGCCTTCGAGCTGATGATGGCCTCCTATGCCGTCGGGCATCTGAAGATGTCGTTTCTGCTTGAAGAACTCGGCTATCGGCTAAAAAAGGAAGATCGCTTCAAACTCTATCTGACCAATACGCTGGAGATGGAGGAACTGGCCGAGTCCACGCTCCCCGGCATGTCGTCCCTGGCGGAAGAGTCCCGGTTGGCGGGTAAAGTGAAGAAGGACACGCCAATTCTGGTGATCCTTGGCAATCCGCCATACTCTGGGCACTCCTCGAACATCGGTGATTGGATTTCAAAAGAGATCAAGGCCTACTATCAGGTAGACGGTAAACCCTTGGGCGAAAAGAATCCCAAGTGGCTCCAGGACGATTACGTCAAGTTTATCCGCTTTGCCCAATGGAAGATTGATCAGGCCGGCGAGGGGGTGCTGGGGTTCATCACCAACCACAGCTACCTGGACAACCCCACGTTCCGCGGGATGCGGCAGTCGCTGATGACTAGCTTTGATCATATTTATCTGCTCGATTTACATGGCAACAGCCTCAAGAAGGAACGATGCCCGGACGGCAGTGAGGATAAGAACGTCTTCGACATCAGGCAGGGCGTCGCCATCGGTCTCTTCATCAAGCAGAAGGGCCTCAAGAAAAAGATTGTTCATGCAGAGCGATGGGGGCTGCGCGAAGACAAGTACGAGTGGCTGCTCAAGCACGACCTCAATACAACAAAGTGGAAACCGCTTAAGCCGAAGTCGGAGTTCTATCTGTTTGTTCCGAGGGATGAGGCGACCCTGGATCAATACAATCAGTACCCCAAAGTCACCGAGATCTTCCCCGTAAACTGTCTCGGTTTTCAAACGCACAGAGACGATTTCGCTACTGACATCGATAAGGATGCGCTGAAGCGCCGTATCATGATGTTTCGCGACACAAAGATGCCGGATGATCTGATCCGTCAGACGTTTGGATTAAAGAACAGTGATGCCTGGAAGATTTCTTCGAGGCGAAAGGCGGTTATTGCTGACGAGGACTGGAAGGAGAAAATTGTTCCTTGCCTCTATCGGCCATTTGACTTTAGATGGATTTTCTTTCACGACGAAGTCGTGGATCGTCCGCGCAAAGACGTCATGCGACATATGATGCAGGACAATCTCGCCTTGAATACCGTGCGCCAAACGAAAATGCCGGAATGGAGACATGCGGTTGTTTCGAGCCTGATGGCCCCGGCTGTGTATGTGGAAATCAAAGACGGTTCAAACCTATTCCCCCTTTATCTATGTCCGGACACCGATAAAAATGATCTGTTTAGTGGTACGGATTCCCATCACAAGAAACCGAATCTGAGCCCTGGATTGCTCACGACGCTGACCAAGGCCTACGGCAAGAAGCCGACGCCGGAGGAAATCTTCTACTACATCTATGCCGTCCTCTACTCCAGCACCTACCGAACCAGATACGCCGAATTCTTGAAAACTGACTTCCCGCGCGTGCCGTTCACCAAAAGCCACAAGCAGTTTGTCGAGATGGGCAAGCTGGGAAACCAGTTGGTGGAACTGCACCTTCTCACATCGCCCACCCTTGAATACCCCGCCGCCCGGTTTGAAGGCACAGGCGACAATCGCGTGAGGAAGCACCGATATAGCGAGAATGAGCAACGTGTGTACATCAACGAAACTCAGTACTTTGAAGGGATCGCTCAAGAAATCTGGGATTACCAGATCGGCGGCTATCAGGTGTTGAACAAATGGCTGAAGGACCGAAAGGGACGAATCCTCAGTCTCGAAGACATCCAGCACTACTGCCGCGTCGCCACGGCGCTCGCCCAAACCATCCAGACCCAGGCCGAAATTGACCGCCTGTACCCTCAAGTCGAAAAGGACACCCTGGCAGTTGATCTGCCTCCGAAGGCTTGAGGCGTCCAATAGTCTGAAAAGGGTTAGTGGAGTGTTTGATTCTGGGATAAGCTGCCGTTCAACCCGGTGCCAGTGAAAACGTGGGCGAGGGTCAAGAAGGTGCTGGTGACCTTGGCCCATACCCCGACACGATGGAGGTCTTAAGGGCTAAGCATCGATGGGAAAGCTACCGGGGACCGTAGAGGAGAGGCTATGCCGCGAAGAGGTCTGGCGGCATTCGTAAAGGATACTTGCCGCTGATGGGCTATTTGACTCTGAGACTTGGTGAAGAAGGGGTTAAGGCATCTATCGATACGATCGGCGGTACTCAGTTCGGTATGTGCCTCTGACGAGTCGAATGCGCACGAGTACGACCGATACTGCGAGTTTGCGTCGAGATGATAACGAGACGTGGGGCGGTACTGGTTATTGTCTAATTGGCGCGTTGGAATTGAAGATCGGCGAATGACGACTGAGCCGTTGACTTTGTGTGCTGGGTATTAATCCAGATGGCGACACGCCCCACCTTGGGGATTGAGTTGTGGCCGAAAAGTCGTACGTAGTCCTCGGCGACATTGCGCCGCTCCTGAACCCATTTGCCCAACTGCTGCTTGCCGCTCCGCAGGACTATGACCTTGATGGGAGTAATGGGGGAATGGCCGTCGGCAACAGTCCCTGCGGGGGCATTGCTGTCCCAAAGATAGCCGATCATGGGGCTTCGCAGCCTGATCAGCGAGTTCGGAAATATGACATAGATCTGGGCCGCCTGGTCGTTTTTGTCCTTTTCACGGATATCGCCTGCTAGAGGAAGGCGGTCTACCTTCCACCGCCAAGTCAGTATCGGAAACTCCTTCAAATCGACCTCGACTGTCTTATACAGCCCAAATGAGCTTTCCTCGCTTACGAGGCGGATGCCGAATTGACCATCCTTCAGAGGTTCGAGCTTCATGTGAGGATCGTTATGGAAGGTCTCCAGATCCCAACCGACCGGTACCCCGTTCTCATTTACCGTCCCGTTGATCGGGATGGGAATACTCGCCGGATGTGGGATTGGGTTCGCCTCGGACGTCATCGACACCAGTCCCAGTAATATTCCTGCAAGGCCGACAAGTGCGGGCCGACTCTGAAGGCGCGCCTGACGTCTGAGATGGTCGAATCGTCTTGAGGTGGCAGCGATATTTGTCATGCTTAACTCAGCTTCCTCGCGCAGGCAGCAATGCTTATCCTCGTAGCGGCTGCATCGATATCAACGAGTCATCAGCGGTCGGCCTCAGGCGCTTCTTATGCGCTGACTGTTGCGCGCTGACGGCTGACGCGTATCTTCAGTAGCTTCGAATGCCATGATATGTGAGCTATGGACTCGGTACAAGGATTTTCTTATGACAGTGTGTGATGGATGGTGTCGCCAGAGGCTGTCGTGGCGTGTCGATGGCGCTCGGGTTCAGTACCGAAAAAAGAAAGAGGTCACGCCTCTACTGAAACGATAGGAAACCATTGACAACGTTGGGAGCGTATGTAATCCTACCAAGCTGTCAGCTGCTTTACCGGCGTACTGGGATTCTCCCTCGGAGTTGAGAATGCAGAACCCATTTGAGGCTGTCGGGAGCGCGGTCCTCAGGCAAGTGCAGGCTATGGGGCGCATGGCCATCTTCCTGGGTTCTACGGGCTTCTGGGCGGTTCGGCCCCCGTTGAAATTCAGACGGATTTCCGGTCAGATCTATTTTATCGGGGTGAAGTCGATCTCGATTATTTTTCTCACCGCAGGCTTCAGTGGAATGGTCCTGGGACTGCAAGGGTACTATACGCTTCGAAAGTTTGGATCCGAAGCCCTGCTCGGTCCGGCCGTAGGCCTGAGTCTGATCCGGGAGCTGGGGCCGGTGATGGCTGCCCTTATGGTAACGGCGCGGGCCGGATCGGCCTCTGCCGCTGAGATCGGTATTATGCGGATCACTGAGCAGATCGACGCAATGGAGGCGATGGCCGTCAATCCCATGAAATATCTGGTCGTTCCCAAGGTGATCGCGGGATTGATTGCGATCCCTCTGCTGACGGCTATCTTTGACGTCGTTGGAATTTATGGCGGGTACCTTGTCGGGGTCAAGCTGCTCGGTGTGGGCGCCGGCACCTATTTTTCAGAGATGCGAAACATGGTCGAGATGAGTGATATTCAGGGCGGATTTTTGAAGTCGGTGAGTTTCGGCCTTATTGTGACCTGGGTATGTACGTATAAAGGATTTTATGCCGGGTATGGAGCCGAGGGCGTGGGGAAGGCGACTACAGAGGCCGTTGTACTGTCGTCGGTACTGATTTTGATCTGGAATTACTTTATGACTGCCGTCCTGTTCTAAGCTGAATGATCCGCATCATTGATCTGCACAAGAGCTTTGCGCAGCAGCATGTACTGAGGGGGGTAAATCTGACGATCCCTCAGGGGCAGGTGACGGCCATTATTGGGCGAAGCGGAGGCGGCAAAAGCGTCCTACTGAAGCATCTTATCGGTCTGATGCGACCGGACAGCGGTCAGGTGCTGGTCGACGGTGTCGACCTGAGCCGGCTCCGCGGTAAGGCCCTGGATGATGTACGTGAGAAGTTCGGTGTCCTCTTTCAGGGGGGTGCATTGTTCGACTCGATGACGGTATTCGATAACGTCGCCTTCCCTCTCAGGGAAAAGACCCGGCTGCCGGAGGGCGAGATTGCCAAGCGTTCGATGCAGCGGCTGGAGGCCGTTGGGCTTGCTGATATGGTGCACAAATATCCCGCAGAGCTCAGCGGGGGGATGAGGAAACGCGCAGCCTTGGCCCGAGCCTTGGTTCATGATCCCGAGATCATCCTTTTCGATGAGCCAACGACGGGCCTGGATCCGATTCTGCTGAAGTCCATTCACCGGTTGATCCTTGACGCCCATAAGCGATTCGGATTTACTGCGGTCGTTGTCAGCCATGAGATTCCGGAGATCTTCGACATCGCCCAGACGGTCGCTATGCTGCATGATGGACGTATTGTAGAACATGGGAGTCCGGAGGTCATTATGTCCTCCACCAATCCGATTGTTCGACAGTTCGTTTCCGGCGCCAGCAATGATCAGACTGGTTCGGAATAAGTAGGGCGATTCGTGGACAAGGTATCGGCAATGCTGACAGCGTACGCAGCAGATCTGGATGGAGAGCGAGATCAATGAAGCGACTGACCATGGAAACGCTGGTCGGGTTATTCGTTGTGGTGGGGATCGTCAGCTTGGCCTATCTCTCGATCAAGCTTGGCAAGCTTGAAGTAATCGGCGAGCGAGGGTATACTGTCCTGGCCGTGTTCGACTCGGTTGCGGGTCTGAAGAATGGGGCGGTTGTCGAGATTGCCGGAGTCGAGGTGGGTCGGGTCAAGGCTATCGGATTAGAGAACTTTCGGGCCGTCGTCTCGATGAGTATCGATCCTGGCGTCTCGCTGCAGGATGATGTGATCGTCTCGATCCGGACAAAGGGACTAATCGGTGAGAAGTATGTGAGAATTACGCCCGGGGGATCCGAAACGCTGATTCAGCCGGGCGGCAAGATCCGGGACACCGAAGACCCTATCGACATCGAACACCTTATTTCAAATTATATCTTTGGGAAACTGTAGGCGGATGAGGCAACCTGAAAGCTCACGTTGAACTGCTGATCTCGAAGGAGGCGCCCATGATGATGAATGCATGTCGAGCGAGACAGGTGCGCTGGATCGTATTGCCCCTGGCGCTCATGACCACAATGGTTGCCGTACGGCAGACATCTGCCCAATCGTCGACGCCGAAGGCCGTCCATACCTTGAAAAGCCTGATCGGGCGTACACTGGCTATCAGTCCGGAGATCCGTCAGATGCAAAGAGGCGCTGAGGTGGCGATGGCAAAGAAAGACCAGGCCGATGCCGGTAGATTCCCTCAGATCGAGGTGATTGGGATGGTGGGGCCGTCCCCTCGAGCCCGTGGAACCGTCGATGGTGGTTCTCCCGATCGGAAGGATGATCCCCACGTCAACAACGTGTTCGAGCGGGTCGAGATGAAGGTGGTTCAGCCGCTCTATACCTTTGGAAAGCTGACGGGATATCGTAACGCTGCTGAAGAAGGGGTGAAGGTCGAGAAGGCGAGAGTAGAGGAGAAGGCCGCCGACCTGATTTTGAAGGTGAAGGAGCTGTACTACGGCCGACTGCTGGCGAGCGATATGCTCGGGTTAATCGATGAGATCGCCAAGGATCTCGAGAAGGCGATCGATAAGACGGGACGACAGCTCAAAGCTCAAGTGCCTGGCGCCGACGAGGTGGACCTGTACAAGTTGAAGGTATTTCGAGGTGAGGTATTGAAGAATCGGGAGGAGGCCCAGAAAGGGTTCGACCTGGCGACGAGCGCTCTGGTGTTCTACGCGGGACTTGACCGTACACAACCGTTTGAGCTGGATGCGGATGGACTGGATGCCGCCCAGAAGGAGGTGTCGCCGGTCGATCGTGGAGCGGGGGCGGCGCTGGAGTTGCGACCGGAGATGACACAGGTACGGGCTGGTCTGAAGGCCACGGAATCATTGGTCAAAGCAGAGGAGAGCAACCTGTACCCGCATTTCTTTCTTGCTTTAAACGGCGTATACGCTCAGGCCGGTAATCGCGTTCACCAGCAGAATCCTTGGGCCTATGATCCGCTGAACGATAAGTATGCCGCGATTCTCTTGGGCTTCAAGTACGATCTTGACTTCGGGATTACCCGGGGTAAGATTCGGGCGGCTCAGGCAGAACACCTCAAGGTTCGCGAGACAAAGGATTTTGCAGAGCAGGGGATTCCGTTGCAGGTGCGGAAGGCTCATCGAGAGCTGGATGAGGCGCGGGAGACGCTCAGGTTTACGGAGGATGGGTGGAGGAACGCAAAAAAATGGCTGGTGGCGGCGAAGGCGAACTACGATCTTGGAGTCGGAGAATCCAGAGATCTGGGCCAAGCTGCAGAGGCCTATGCCAGGCTTCGAGCCGATCACTTTAAAGCGATGTATAATTACAACCTGTCGCTTGCGAATATTGAACACGCCACCGGTCGGGCCGTTAAGGAGGAAGCAAGGTGATCATGAAGTATTTCAATACCAGGTACGGATGGAAAACGCTGGTGATTGCTGGGGTGGCGATGGCGATCTTGTGGACGCCTGGACAGAGTCTTGCCGGTCCAGCGACCGATCAGGTCAAGGGCACTATTGATCAGGTATTAAAGATTCTGACCGATCCGGCCCTCAAGAGTGATCAGAAGAAGAAGGAGCGTCGAGCCACACTCCGCAAGACCGTCTTGGAACGATTTGATTTTTCTGAGATGTCAAAGCGTTCCATGGGTCGGTACTGGAGCGAGCGCACCCCGGAAGAGCGCACTGAGTTTGTGCGTCTTTTTACTGACCTGTTGGAGCGGGCGTATATCGATCGGGTAGATGGGTATACGGGCGAGCAGATCTTGTACCTGGAAGAGACGACGGATGGCAACTATTCCGAGGTACGGACGAAGATCGTGACCAAGCGGAATCAGGAAATTCCCATCGCCTATCGTCTGCAGAATAACGACGCCAAATGGGAGGTGTATGACATTGTTGTTGAGGGTGTCAGTTTAGTGAATAACTATCGTACCCAGTTTAGCAAGATTATCCGAACCTCCTCCTATCAGGACCTGGTGAAGAAGATGCAGGCCAAGAACGAGGGTGAGGAGACGGCAGAGCTTAGCACACCGAAGTCGAAGGTTCGGTAAAGAAGGAGCCGCTATGCCAGGAGACGTGCAGAACCTGTATCATAAGATTACGATCTGGTGTGCCACCGGTCATCCGCCGTATCTCTCATCAGACATGGCCAGGGGCTTCAGCGACTATCTGTTGAATTTCCTCAAATCGGCTGAGGGAGAGCGATTCCTGCGGACGTTGGGCTATGTCAGGCTCGTCGAAACTGCCGGAGAGCGGAAGAACGGGGAGACCTGATCGATCTACTTTCCCCCCTGTTGCTGTAACTCCACAAGTATTCTTTCGAGGGTTTCCTTCGCGTGCCTCGCCTGTTCTACGTGGGGACCCACGAACTGAATCAACTCATTCCGCATCGTGGGTCTCAGCGGTGTAAGGAAGCGTACGATTCCTTGTAGCGCCCCATCGATCGCCTCCACTGCAATACGTATCTGTATCCGTACCGCTTCTTCTGCCTGCGACTGTTCCTCTGTCATGGCGAAAGACCTCTCTACCTTTTCGGCACGTATCCGGTAGACTGAAGACGTAAATGCTTGTCCATTTCTGCCGCGCGACAATGAGCTAGACGATCTCCAGGCATCATCTCAAGGATGCTCAGCTTGGTCGCAGCACTCCTGCAGTGCTGACCGATACAGCTTACACGACTGCCCCTTTCGACGCAAGGAGATCACATCAGGTGAGCCGAACCGGTTGAAGCGATAGGCACAATCTGCTATTGTTGGTAATAAAAGATGGCAAAAGAACATCAATCTATCGAAATCGGTTCATCAGCTCTGCCGCAGGAGCAGCAGGCTCTCGTCGATTCATTCCGCGACCGGTACCCCTTTCCCCTTGACCCGTTCCAAGAAGAAGCGATTCGTCTGATCGCGGAGGGCAGTTCTGTTATTGTGTCCGCGCCCACCGGTGCCGGTAAGACCCTCATTGCTGAATTTGCGATCTACATGGCCTTGGCCTATCAGCACCGCATCGCCTACACGACCCCCATTAAGGCCTTGAGCAACCAGAAGTATGCTGATTTCACCCGTCAGTGGGGTGAATCCATGGTTGGCATCCTGACGGGCGACGTGAAGGTGAATGCTCGCGCTCCACTAGTCGTAATGACCACCGAGATCCTTCGGAATAAATTTTACGGAGGCGAGGTTGATGGGCTTCGCTATGTGGTGCTGGACGAATGCCACTATATGGGGAATGAAGGACGGGGGACCGTCTGGGAAGAGGTCATCATCAACTGCCCTCCTGACGTGCAGTTGATCGCGCTATCGGCCACCGTCAGTAACATCGGTGAGATCGCTGAGTGGATCGGTCAGACGCACCGCCCAATTCGGCCCATCCACCATACGGTCCGGCCGGTTCCTCTCAAGTATCTGCTCTGTGATAAGGATGGACAGCTCTGGCCTCCGGCGCCGGCATCGGCGCGGCGGATTCTGCACGCATCCCTCTCAGGCCGCGCTATGGCAGAGGGTCGGGGAATCGGTCGATGGGAGCCGCGTGGGCAACGGCGGCAGCATCTCGTTCGCCGCCGTACGCTCGACGAGAGTATTGCGATTACGGTGTTGCGTGCGCATCGCTGGCTGCCGGTTATCTATTTTATCTTCAGTCGAGCGGGCTGCGAGCGAGCGCTAGCTCGACTCCTGGAGCGTAGCGAGCCGTTCCTCGATCCCGCTAGAGGTGAAGAGGTTGAAGAGGCGATTCAGCACACACTTCTCGACTATCCCTGCATCAGCGCCGAGAGCGATCTGAATCAGCTGATCATGCGTGGGCTGCGTTGCGGTATGGGACTGCACCACGCGGGCGTCCTGCCGGCACTCAAACGGCTCACCGAGATCTTGTTTGAGCGAGGACTGGTCCGGGTTGTTTTTGCAACCGAAACCATGAGTCTGGGGATTCACATGCCGGCCAAGAGCGTGGTGATCGGAGGGCTTCGCAAACGGACTGATCTTGGATTTCGGGGACTCACCGTGAGCGAGCTGACCCAGATGGCCGGACGGGCCGGACGGCGGGGGATCGATCCTGAGGGGACCTGCTTGCTGGCACTCGAGTCCGCAGAGGCGGCCGAGGACGGTGTCCGCCTGGTACAGGGCGAACCAGAGCCGATCACGAGTCGATTTCGGATCGGTTACAGCAGCGCTGCCCTACTGATTGCACTGCACCGCGATCCGGAGGCGATCCGTAAAAGCATAGAGAAAAGTTTTGGACAGTTCCAGAATCGTCGAAAGATCGAGATCAGCCGGAGAGAGCAAGAGGGGTTGATCCGCAGACTGGTCGATAGCGAGGGTATCGCATCACCCTGTTGCTCGGTCGGTACGCTGATCGAGTATCGAGATCGTCGCGCCGCGGTTGAGCAAGAACGGGAACGACTCAGGACACTGCGGGTAGCGACTACACGTGCCGGTCGTGCAGGCGGTCGGGGTCGCGGCAGACCGCGCCCCTCATCGCTCAGTTTCTTCGTAGGAGAATCAGCCGAAGAGTGCAGGACGAAACTTGACGCGATGGCCCTCGCCCTCTCGCAAATGCCATGTCACCGCTGTCCTGAGCGGCCGCTCAGGGAGCGACAGATCAAGCAATCGCGACAATTGGGGCAGATGCTTGAGCGCCATCACCAGACGCAGCAACAACTTCAGGATTCCTACTGGGAACAGTTCCTGCGGGTTGTGACGGTTCTCCAGCATTTTGGTTATCTGGAAGATGGACGATTGGGCGCAGAAGGTCGCCTGATTGCATCACTGCGCCATGACAACGAATTGTTGGTCACTCGGGTTGTATTCTCCGGTCTTCTGGATGGGCTGTTACCCGAGGAGCTTGCAGCGTTCCTCTCGTGTCTGGTGGAGGAACCGCGTATGACCGACCAGGCGGTAGCCAGACTATTTCTTCGCGATCAGGCGCACCTTCGCCGACGCACGAAGACGCTGGAAGCACTAAGCCTGGACGTCGACAGGGTGCAGCGATCCTATCATGTCGATCTGCCCGTCTCGATGCACACGACCTATCTGGCGGCCACACATCGATGGGCCTCAGGCGAGGACGACTGGCTGGCGTTGGTCGAGCAAAGTTTCGGAGGACACGAGGGCGACCTGATCCGGGCATTTCGCCGCCTTATCGATCTGTGTCGACAGCTTGAAGAGAGTCCGGAACTGCCGGTGGCGCTGACGCGAACACTCTCGCGGGCGACCGCAATGTTGGATCGAGGTATCGTGTTGGAATCCGCATTGATCTAGAGGGGTTATCGATGGCTATATCGCGCATGACTACACCGCAAGCGACGAGAAGCGGGGGATTACTGCTCAGCTCACCCTATGAGGGGGTCGCATTGTTGGCAGACCCGATCCACCGTTATATCCTCTTTACCGTCCCCATGGGTAACCGGTCGGAACGAACCGAAAAGGAGATTATCGATAACCCGTGGGTCCAACGGTTGCGCCGTATTCACCAACTGCAGAGCACCTGGTGGGTCTACCCTTCCGGCGAACACAGTCGGTTTCAGCATGTTCTAGGGACCATGCACATGGCTGGTACATTCGCCAGACATCTCTACCCCAGCTTGAAGCAGACATTCGGGGAGACTCTGCCATCGGAGCCGTTTATTGAAGAGCTGCTCAGGTTGGCCGGACTGCTCCACGACGTGGGGCATGGCCCTTTTGGACATTTCTTCGACGATCACTTTCTGCAGCAGTTTTCCGTTGCCGGCGAGCGGCTGAACCACGAAATCCTGGGCATGGCCATCATCACGAAGAAGCTGGGGAAGACAATTCAGGCGATTCGGCGGAGCCCGAGCGGTCCGTTTCGATCAGACGAACGGCTTGATCCAAGCCAGGTCGCCTTTCTGATCAAGAAGCCGGAGGCCGGTTCCCAAAGACTGGGCCAGAGACGGGCTTCGAATCTGTCAGGGATACGTTCCGCGGCTGACGTCCCGAATTGGCTGTCGGCGCTTCGCTCGCTCTTCTCCGGGATTTATACCGTGGACAATCTTGATTACGTCCAGCGAGACGCCTATATGACCGGTTTCTCGCTGGATATGGTGGACATCGAACGGCTGTTACTGTACACGTTTTTTACGCCGCAGGGACTGACCCTGCACAAAGCCGGAGAGTCAGCCCTCATGCGGTTCCTGAACGCGAAGATCGCCCTGTACGTAAACGTCTATCATCACCGGACGACCAGAGCGATCGACCTGCATATACAGGAGATCTTTAAGGAGACGATGGCGCGGATTGCTCCGTATCATCCGCACAAAGCGTTGAATCGATACCTCGAGCTGACCGATTGGTTCTTGCTCGAGCGGGTCCGCGAGTGGACGACCTCGAAGGATTCAGGCGAGCGGGCGCTGGGAACGGAGTGGGGAAAGATCCTGGGCCGGAATGTCAAGTGGAAGATGGCGTATGACTTTGTCTCCACGATCGAGGAGTCTCAGCGGATGGTCCAGTTTCAGACTGCCACACATCTGGAGGAGACAATCCGCCGCCATCTGCCTAAGCGCCTGTGCGGGATTGAGTTTAAGGTCGATATGGCTGCCCTCGATCCCCGTCCTATTAATCCACTGGCCGAGGGCAGCAAGCAAATCTTTATGTATAATCCGACCACGGGCGAGGTATCGCCAAGGCCCCTCATGGAGCTGTTCCGCGATATCCCGCCCAAGGTAGCCCGCTATCGGGTCTTCACGACGGACCGGCGGCATGTCAAGGCTCTGAGCGAGGCCTCCGAGAAGGCACTGACCGGCTCTGCCGGCGAGTCGATCCCCACCAACATCTGACCGCTAGCTGCGGGTCGTTGAAAGGCGAAAACTATTTGACATCTCGGTGGACACGTGGCACAGTACGCGGGTATCAACAGGAAGATTGAGAGTGCAGAAGAAGTGTGTGATGCCGCGATCAGAGGGGACCGTAGGGAGGAATAGGCGATGTATTATATGATCGAGTTTGACCAGAAGTCAGGGGTTACTCGGAAGCAGATAACTGAAGCGTATCAGCGGTTTGCCGATCACTTCGCAAAGCTTCTTCCGCAATTCAAGCTTGTCGGTCTTCTCTCTCGTGACCTGTACATGGGGCGCCGCCCTCAGTACCTTGCGCTCTGGCAGTTCTCCTCCTACGCGGATCTCGATGCCTGGAACAACCTCTGGTCAACAGACGAGGAAGGACGACGACTGACCCAGGAGCTGAACGCCCTCGTGCAGGACTGGGATGCCAAGGTTATGGCGAAGCTCCTCTGAGATCGAGCCACCAAGGCTCCAGCCGGACGGGCTCTATTGTCCAGCCGGGGCTCCTTCCGCTTGACAAGCGTTCTACAATACCGTACATACTCATAGGCGTTACGAGCTGTTACGGCGGTGTAGCTCAGTCGGTCAGAGCACGCGGCTCATATCCGCGGCGTCACTGGTTCGAATCCAGTCACCGCCACCAAGCCTTTGCGTCTTCTTCCTCTGGCAACGTATAGCTGCCAAGATCCCCGCAACGTTCAGCCCGCCATCCAAAATGCGATCTACTACTATTTCACGGGGACGGTGGTTGGCTGACCCTTCTCCGAAATGGTGAACGCTAACGCCTTGGCCGGCATGGTCGAGCTGAGATTCATCACTCGATGCACCTGCTTGGGCGGCTGATGAAATGTGTCGCCTGGCTTGAAGGTGATGGGTGGTTTCCCCTTGGCTTCAAAGCTGACCGTACCTTCAAGAAGATATGCCAGCTCTTCTCCGGGATGATAGTGGGGATCGGTAGCCGCTCCCGGCGCGAACTCCACCAAGGCCAGTACAGCCTCTTTCCCTTCAATCCCTGCCAGATCCGTCTGAATTAGCACGGTTCGTTTCATCGGCGTCTGCTGAGCGTTTAACACATTGGTCCCGATCACTCCCAACGCGATTCCAACTGTCAAGGCCAAGGTTATCAGTACACCCGTTCGCTTCATCGTTCCCTCCTGAGAAACATATTCGTCGCGTTTAGTGTATCGATGGAATCTGTCGAGCCTCTCCACTGAAGATCGAAGATTGTTGCGTAAGCCGTTCGCGGATAGCTGCGACTACGGCCCCTGTCGGATCGGGCGGGGTATACGTCCAGATATGGAACGTATCGCTCAGCGGCTTCGCTGCGCCATACGCAATCAGTTGGCCGATGATTGTACGATGGTAGATTTCAGTCGTGCAGTCTCTTATATCTACCAGCAGCGGCTTGCCGGTATAACTGGCTTCGGAGCACATGGACACTGAATCCCCTGTGGCGATAAACAGATCGCCGTGGGCGAGGAGTGCAGGATAGAAATCAGGGGCGGCTTGTTGCCAGTCGAAAAATCGATAATCCAGACCTGCGAACTCGTCCAGCAAGGCAGCCAAAGCATCTTTTGGGGTTCGACGGCTGTTGGTGACCACCAGGCTCCCCTTCAGCAATTCGACGACACTAGCTACCCGTCTGCCAAGACCGCGAGCATACCCTTCGTTAAATCCAAAGCAGTAGCGAGTGTTGCCGCCCACCAGCAAGCCCACCAGGGGTCTGGCCAAACCCGCAAACAGATCCCGGTGTCGGTTAAACGCGTGATCCAGTAGGCGGTCTGTCATCCGATGCACCACGCCCACCGTGGTGACGACATTCGCTCCACTCAACTGGGGGGAGACGACCAAATCGTACTCCTGAAGGCGCGGATCGGGTTCATCCGGAAGGATGGATGCCAGATAGACGTTGAGTAACCGTCCTGGGAACGCACTCTTAAAATCTGCGATAGGGCCGGTCGTATCCTCACCGGTGCCGCTCAACAGGATGACGGGTTTGGGTCCATCATTCCGGCAGTCATGGTCGTAGCGATTGTTCAATAGCTTGACGTAAGTCCCGGGATCGCCGTGGGGCAAAGGAATCATCTCATAGTCATAGCCCAGCCGTTCGGCCACGCCGAGGCGGGCGTGTAACTCACCTGTGTAGGCACTATCTACGATCCAGACCAGCGGCGAGTCAACGCCCATGCTTATGCTCCTAAGTCTTTGGCGATAGCCATCGCCGCTACTGCGCCGTCGGCGATGGCGGTGACCACCGAGGGATGGTCGGGGTTGATGACATCGCCGACGGCGTACACGAAAGGCGCTGAAGTGCGCTTCCAGGTATCGACCTGCACATAGCCGTCGCCATTCTTTGCCAGCCCGGCCAAGGGACCGAGCCTGTCGAGGAATTCCGTATTCGGGGCAAAGCCGGTACGGACGAAAATCCGGTCAACTTCGATCCGTTCAGCCTTGGAATCGGCTCCGGCTAAGGCAATTGTGATACCGCCGGATCCTTGATGAAAGCCGGTGACGAGTGCGCCGCCGTGTTCCTGGACGCGCCCCTGCCGGATAAGGGCCTCCACCTCCTCGCGCACCACGGGCTGTGGCCTGGGCTGCGAGCGGATAATCAAATGGGTAAGGGCAGCTTTAGGGGCCAGATCCTTGGCGGTGAAATGGGCGTTGTCTCCGCCGCCTATCACAGCCACCCTCTTTCCCTCAAGGGCTTCCATCGGTTCGAGATGGTCCAGAGGGAAAAACGACAAGAGGCCGGCTTCGAACAGCGGACGGGCGCCTGGGATCAGGTGGAGGATATCTGAGGAGTTGACCCGCAATCCCGTGGCAATAACGAGCGCTCGCGCATGCAACGACGTCGTATGGCCATCGCCGCCCTGCAACACCATGCTGAAACCGGAATCCTCCGCCAGGCAGGATACGGGCCGGGTGTGAAGGTGGACATCGATGGCCTCATCGATAACATGTCTGCCGTACAACTCGGCGAGCTCCGGTCCTGTGTGCCCAGGGATACCCAATATCCAACGGTTTATCCGGTTGATCTTCAATAACTGTCCTCCCAGCGCTGTATCTGACTCGATAAGGACAGGAGAAAAATTCAGATGCTTCAACCACAGCGCGCAGGACATGCCCGCCGCTCCGCCGCCCAGGATAGCGATATTTCGGGAGGAATAAAGGACGCTCTGCATATGTCGTCCGGATTGCTGGTCGGCGTACTCTTGCGTCGAAGACGTGCGTCAGACCATCGACGAAGCGTATTCCTCGTAGTTCCCCTTGAAATCCACAATCTTGCCGTGCTCGAAGTGCCATATTCGCGTACCCACTTCTTCGAGCAGGTCCTGATCGTGCGTGACCAGCAGTACGGTGCCCTCGAACTTCTGAAGCGCCACATTCAGCGCGTTGATGGATTCCAGATCGAGATGGTTGGTGGGCTCGTCCAGGACGAGTACGTTCGGTTTGAGCAGCATGATGCGGCAGAACAGCAACCTGGCGGTCTCGCCACCAGAAAGTGCGTCGGTCGGCTTGTGGCCTTCTTCGCCGCTGAACAGCATCTGTCCCAGCAGTCCGTGAATGTCCTGCCGTGACGCATCCGGATCGAATTGGTGCAGCCAGTCCGCCACCGTAAGCCCCTTGGCGATCTCTCCGGTATGGTCCTGTGGAAAGTAGCCGATCGACGCTTGGTGTCCCCACGTTGTCTCGCCGCTGTCCACATCGGCAGGGGATGCCGGCAAGCCGGGTGCATCGGCAAGCAGCGCCTTCAGCAAGGTAGTTTTGCCGGCCCCGTTGCGGCCAACGAGTACAATCTTCTCACCCCGATTGATGATGGCGCTGAAGCCGGAAATGATAAGATTGTTCTCAAAACCCTTCGACAACGCCTCGAACTCCAGCGCAACTTTTCCGGACGGTCGCTTCATCGAGAACTTGATATACGGACGCTGAATATTCGAGCGGGCCAAATCGGTCGTCCGCAGCCGTTCGACCTCCTTGCGCCGGGATGTGGCCTGGCTCGCACGGGTACCCGCCCCGAAACGCTGGATGAAGTCCTGCAACTGCGCAATCTTCTTTGTCCGTTGTGCGTTCTCAGACTCGATCTTCGCCCGAATCTGCGTCTTGGCGACTACCATGTCGTCGTAGCCGCCGGTGTAGGTGATGATCGTCTGATAGTCGATATCGGCGATATGCGTACAGACGTTGTTCAGGAAATGACGGTCGTGCGAGATGACGATGAGCGTACCCTCGTACTGTCCAAGGAGCTCCTCAAGCCAGTGAATTGAATCCAGGTCCAGGTGGTTCGTCGGCTCGTCGAGCAGCAGCGCGTCCGGATGGCCGAACAGGGCCTGTGCCAACAGCACGCGCACCTTTTGCCCGCCCTGTAATTCCGCCATCTTCCAGTCGTGGATGTCGTCGGGAATATCGAGTCCCTGCAGCAGCAGGGCCGCATCGTTTTCAGCCGAGTAGCCGTCTTCGTCGCCGACAATACCCTCGAGCTCACCGAGACGCATGCCGGCCTCGTGGGTCATCTCCGGCTGCGCATAGAGCTCGTCGCGCTCCTGAAGGGCCGCCCACAGGCGTCTGTTGCCCATGATGACGGTATCGATCACACGAAACCGGTCGAACGCATATTGGTCTTGGCTAAGGACGCCGAGCTTACGCGGCTTGGCCACCGTGCCCACCTGCGGATCGATCTCGCCAGTGAGCAGTTTCATAAACGTCGACTTTCCGGCGCCATTGGGGCCGGTCAGGCCGTAGCGCCGCCCCGCAGAAAACGTCGTTGTCACGTCTTCGAACAGGATTTTCGAGCCGAACCGCATGCATACACCGCTCACTGAAATCATAGCGGTGTATTATAGCAGAAATTGCGGAGATGTGCAGGGTATGTTGCGCTGCCTGGCGCTTCGTGAGTCCGTCACGCGCGTCCGCGTGTGATGCGGGAATCGAGCTCGTCCCAGCGAGCGTAGACGGCGTGAAGCTCGTGAGTCAGTGCGTCGAGGCGCGCGAGTGCCTGCGTGATGGACTCGGCCGGCTGACGGTAAAAGTAGGGGTCGGCGATCGAGGCTGTCAATTGCGCCTGCTCGCGTTCCAGGGCTTCGATTTGCGCCGGCAACTGATCGAGTTCCCTTTGCTCGCGATAGGTCGGTTTCTTCCGGGTTGCCGCCGTCGCGGGCGGTACCGCGGGGCGCGACGCCCTCTCCGGCGGCGCCTTGGCCGTGCTCTCACGGGTGTCGCGTTGCCGCAGCCAGTCCTCGTATCCACCGACGTACTCCTGCACGTGTCCGCTGCCCTCGAAGACGAGCGTACTCGTGACGACGTGATCGATGAATGCGCGATCGTGGCTGACAAGCAGCAGCGTTCCGGGCCACTCGATGAGATACGATTCGAGCAATTCCAGCGTCTCGATATCAAGATCGTTGGTGGGCTCATCGAGGACGAGGACGTTGGCGGGTTGTGTGAACAGGCGTGCCAGCACCAAGCGATTTCGCTCGCCGCCAGACAGCGTCTGTACCCGGGCGTACGCACGCTCAGATGGAAACAGAAAATCGCGGAGGTATCCGTGGATGTGCTGCGTACGGCCGTTCACCGTGACCGTATCGTTTCCATCACCGACCGTGTCAAACACCGTACGCTCGGGATCGAGCTGCTCGCGCTGCTGGTCGTAATACGCCACCTGGACGTTGGCGCCGCGCTTCACGTCGCCTGTGTCGGGCGTGATTTCGCCGATCAACAGTCGAAGCAGGGTCGTCTTGCCCGATCCGTTCGGGCCGATCAATCCCACACGATCGCCACGCATCACGCGTAATGACAGGTCGCGGACGACAGGCTTGTCACCGAACGACTTCGAGATGTCGACGGCCTCGAACACCATCCGGCCCGAGCGCTCTCCAATTTCGGCCTGCAGATGCACAGTGCCGACCTGCGCGCGCCGAGCAGCCCGTTCTTGTCGCATGGCCATCAGTTCGCGAACCCGGCCTTCATCCCGCGTTCGGCGCGCCTTGATACCCTGACGAAGCCATACCTCTTCCTCGGCGAGCCGTTTGTCGAACTTGTCGTTCTGCGCAGCCTCACTTACAAGCCATTCTTCCTTCCTGCGGAGAAAGGTCGTGTAGTCGCCCGGCCACGACGTCAATGTGCCGCGGTCCATCTCCACGATTCGGGTTGCGAGATTCTGGAGAAACACCCGATCGTGGGTGACAAATACCACCGCACCTGCGTACGTCTTGAGAAACTCTTCGAGCCACATCATCGCTTCGATGTCGAGGTGGTTGGTGGGCTCGTCGAGCAGGAGGAGTTGCGGCTGGGCTACCAGCGCCCGCGCCAGCAGCACGCGCCGCCGCCAGCCTCCCGACAAGGCGTCGACGATGGCCTCGGCAGGAAGACCGAGACGATCGATGACGGTTTCCACGCGCTGCTCGAGGCGCCAACCGTCCCGCTCTTCGAGTTCGTGTTGCAGCCTGCCCAGCTTATTGAGCGAAATATCGGTGCCTCGTTCGGCTACCTCCACCGCCGCGTGATGGTAGGCAGCCACTAACTCGCCGAGGTTGCCGAGCCCTTCCGCAACGACGTCGAATACAGGTCGGTTGGACGACAGGGGAACATCCTGGACGAGCCGCGCGACCCCAATCTCAGGCTGTCGCCACACCAAGCCGCTGTCAGGGGTCTGATCTCCACTGAGGATCTGGAGCAATGTGGACTTGCCGGTGCCGTTCCGACCGATCACGCACACTCGTTCGCCGGCTTCGACCTGCAGGCTGGCGTCATCGAGCAGCGGAACGTGTCCGTACGCGATGGAGACATGATCGAGTAAAATGAGAGGCATCGGTGAACCTATGATCGCAGATTGAGAGAGTGCATGAGTGAAGACCTATTGCGTGTGTGATGCGCCAAGGCCAGCCGCGCGCCCTGTTGCCCACGCCCAGAGGAAGTTATAGCCGCCGATCGGTCCGAAGGCATCAAGCATCTCACCGCACAGAAACAGACCCTTGTGAATCTTACTTTCCATCGTCTTCGGATCGATCTCAGACAGGCGTACGCCGCCGCCGGTCACCTCGGCCTTCCCGTACCCATCGTCTCCAGACCACGGCAGTTCGCAGCGCACAAGGACGTCGATGAGACGAAGCCGCTCATCGCGGGTCAGTTGCGAGAGCGTTTGGCGGAGATCAATCCCGACGAATTCGATCAGTGCCTCGGCGAGTCGACGCGGTAACTGACCCGCCACAGCGTTCAATACCGTTCGAGTACCGTTCGGGGCGAGAGCCGATTCCCAATCCTTATCGTTCAAGGGCGTCCAACTGACAACGAAGTGCGCGGGCGCGCCCATCTCGGCGCGTGAGCGTACGGCGACATGAGATACATCGAGCACAGCAGGCCCGCTGTAGCCGTGGTGGGTGAAAAGAAATCCTCCTGTCGACGTGGACTCCAAGGTTTCTGCGCGGGCGGTCAGCGTGACCGGAAGCGAGATGCCTGAAAGCGCAGCGAATGGTGCGCCACCCGCCGCACCAGGTCTTCGCGCCACCGTCGCCGTCAGCGGGGTCAGTGCCGGGTAGGTTCGGTTGATCGTATGCCCCAGTGCCTTAACGATGCTGAGCCCAAGGCCATCGCTTCCAGTGCTGGGGAAGGAGAGGCCACCCGTAGCGACAACGACGGCATCGGCTTGCAGTGACGGTCCTCTCTGCCGTTCGATCTGCCACCTGTTTCCGGCCGGGACGAATCCGGTCACCAACGCGCCGGTCTCGATCACGACGCCTCTGGCGCGCGCAAGCGCCAGCAGCCGATCGCGAACATCGCGCGCGCTCTCGGATCGTGGAAACAGCTTCACCGACTCCGTTTCTTGCATCAGGGGGATCCCGGCTTCGCCTTCAAAGAACGCGATCTGCTCGCCCAGCGGCCAGGATCGGAGCATCTTTCGAAGGGTGTGAGGAGAAGAATCGGTGACGAAGCGCGACTCATGAACGACGGCGGGCAGAATATTGCACCGTCCTCCCCCGCTCATAAGAATCTTGCGGCCGCCGTCCGATGTACGCTCGAGGAGCAGCGTCTCGGCGCCGTTGGAGGCCGCAAAGATCGCGGCCATGGTCCCCGCCGCCCCCGCTCCGATCACAACAACGCGTTTCATCGGACCGGGGCGTCCGTTACGTCAGACCGGCGACGCGTCAGCTTCCTTGTTTGAGTGGAGGTCACCTGGAAGAGCTAGACTTAGCCTTCTTTTCTTGTTTCAACTTTCGTTTGGCCTTTGGATCAAGCTGGGCCTTTTTCTGCGTTTCCTTTCTGCCTTTATCTTTTTTCCCACTGTCACCCATTGCTGTGTCTCCTTTCATGAAAATGAGTCGCGCCGATTGTGCGCGATCGGGTGGAGCGTCTTGCTATGTTTTCTCTTTGTATTCCCTAAAGCCGGCAACCAATTGCCGGCTTTCCCGCAACCTCTACCGCCGCCGCCGGCACCAGCCTATCCATGCTGGATTCCCGCAGGGCTTCATCTGCCGGAAACCAGCACATGACCGGGTCGAGGATGGCCTATGGCGATGTCGGGAATTCAGGATGCAGCGCTACCGATAAACTCCTTGATGCGGTCGCCGAATTGAACCAGATCATCCAGGCCGGAAACGATCACCGATGTGACAATCTCTATATCCATGCGCTGGTACTGGTGAATGACGATGTTGCGGAAAGACACCATCTGTTTAAGTTTCTCCGACAAGGCCACGTCAATGACATGCTTGGCCTGCAGCAGATCGAAGCTTTCCGTACTGGCAGTGGGAATGCCCATCTTGTACGTGTGAATCACATGGTTGGCCAGGTCAATCGACTGTTCGCATGCCCGCAACACATTCAACACCGCTGCGTCTTGCGAGGTGTAATTAGTGGCGAACCCGTCGGGGTCCGACCGGTACTCTTGCCGCGCGCGCTCGACACACCGCTGAATACTTTGAATTTTATTGATGACGATGTCGTTCATACGGCGTAAGCCCTCCCAGTTTTGTAAAAGGCCTCCAGGATGTCCCGCCGCTCTTCGTTCAACTTTTGGTAATAGGAAATGACCAGCATTTCAAATTCATCCGCCGCATACGGATCGGCGCAATAGATACGGACACCGCTAATAATTTCCTTTTGAAAGACGGTGGAAACCTGCCGGGCATTAAGTAAATCCACCTCTTTGGACAGAGCATCTTCCAGATCAAAGCGGCATTGGCTCAGGAGCAGGTTGTGTTCCGCTTTGGCCTGTTCCGGGGTGAAGAGCAGGGCAATGTCCACATCGCTATCCGGCCACTCATCCGGCGTGCCGTATGTTCCGAATAGGTAGATGGCCTGAGTTGTAGGGTAGTGCGCCAGAACGGTGTGGATGATAGTCGCGGTTGTGTCAGCCAGGTTCATACCTTCACCACCTCTTCAAATTCCTCCGCTTCGCCCCCCTTTGTTTGTCAAAAGAGGGGGGATTTATCGCTTGCATGAAAATGAGTCGCACCGACATGTCTCACCGATAACCATTCTCTGATCCTAGAGAGTAGCAGATGTGATCGGCGGGCGTCACCACCAAATACCTCAAGGCTCGTCTGCGGGCCACGCAGCGGACCGTCCGGCGCAACCCCTTGTCGGCCGCTCATTGGTTATGATGTGTCACGCGGTAGCCCACAGCGATGACCACCTCCAGATTGTAGTGTTGCGTCTCGTAGCCCTTGCCGTCGGCCGCAGTTATCCGGAATTTCCGGATAACTGATTCCTTGGACAGCTCACCTTCCGCGAAGATGTTCTGAACGTGCTCGTTGATGGTGCGGACGTCTTTCCTGAATAGCTCCGCCATTAGCTTTTGCGTGAGCCAGGTAGTTTCGGCTTCGAAGCGGCACTGGATACGCGTGCGGCCGTCCTCCGTCTGGTAGAGGATGATGCTGGATAGCGGCGCCTCGTTGTCGGGCATACGATTAATGGACAATTGAGAGTGGATAATTGACAGTGTTCATTGGCTCATCTCGCGCTTGCTTGAATCGACCGAGGGTTCATTCCCCGCGGCTTGCCGCGAGTTCGTCATACCGGCGGAAGCCGGTATCCAGAGGACCACGACTGGATTCCCCCGTATCCAGTACGGGGCAGGCGTGTCGAGCACGGAATGACGGGCCGGAGCAGAAGACGATATCCCGTAGCTTGCTGCGGGGTAGTTCATTCGCCCCGCCCTTCATTATCCATTTTCCATTGTCAATTATCCATTGCTCGCAGCTCTCCCGTAAAGGCTTGGTGCAGCATGGACTTCTTCAACGCCTCCAGTGCGGCCTCATCGGCGCGGTCCTGCTCCAGTCCATCGAGGTATTTCAGGAACAGCAGCCAGGACGTCTGCTCAGTGTAGTCGAGCTCGGTCGTGCAACCCGCCTCTTTCCAGAGGATGTCGTCAATGTTCTTGAAGGCTTATTCAAACACAGGCACCTATCCTCTACACCGTCATTGTCGTGCTCTGGTCATGTCTCTTGCGGGCTAACGTGGAGCTAGTCGGCGCTGCGCGGTTTTATGCGTAGCGTCCGTGTTGAGCATATTGTTAGGTCGGATGCGTGGACGCCCCTATGCTTCCGAACGGGGAGGGTTGACTCAGGTCCACGTCCGCGCCTCAATACGCAACGTGCCTGACAAGCCGGGGCGCGTCTTCTGCTTGATAGGGATGTCGAATGCGATGCCAGCATCGCCATCGAGCACGCGCGTCACTGCGCCAACACCCGGCCTGCCGGGGTTTTTTTCCTGATAACCGTACTTGATGCGCCAGCCGCCCAGCGCCGCTTTATCCGGGAATGCCTCCACCAAGATGAGCTCGCGCAGGATGAAGCCGCCCTCGTAGTGGTGCTTCATGAACAGCAGGCCGTCCACCTCGTAGTCGGGCACAAGCACCTTCAGGTCTAACGCGAAGCTCACCGAGCCCGACGCCTTGACGCTCTTACTCGGGTCGAGGAACACGGAGAACAGGTGCGGGCTCTGGCTGCGGTCCGGCGTGCGCTTGCCGCCATTCTTCGGGAACAGGTCGTCGTAGGTGCGGAACATGGCGGAGTTCTCGCGCACCTCGCGGCGCGTCATCTGCCACTGGCAGCCGCGCACGGACGCCGCGATCTCGAACTGGTACGACGCGCGGATCTCCTTGCCGTCGTCGAAGGCCTTCTGCACCTCCGCCGGCAGCGTGATGTCGTCGATGTCGAGGATGCCGTCCACGCGCAGCGCGCCGAACAGGAAGCGCGTGAGGTTCTGGTAGCCCTCCTCGGAGTTCACGATGCCGTAGTGGCCCGAGTGGCTGCGGTGCACGAACGCGCGCGGCGACGAGATGTCCTTGCCGTCTGGACCCGGCCCGTGCGTAGTCGCGTTGTCGATGCGCACGAGGCCGTCGCTCGCGTCGCCCGCCGCCCACGCCGAGACGCCCCCGGCCACGCCGTAGTCGCGCGGGTTCGTCCCGACCAAGTTGAAGATGCGCTCAGGCGGAAAGTTCTGCACGACCGAGACGTCGTCGCTCTGCTTGAGGCCGAGGTACTTCGACATCTTCTCACGGTTGAAGTTGTTGACGTCGCCGAACGAGAGCCAGGCCGGCACATTGCGCACGATGCGCATGTCGATGCCGTTGTGCGGTGTAGCGTAGGTGAAGAACTTGTCCACCGCGCCGCGCGCCTCCGCGGAACCAAGCTCCGGGTTCTGCAGGAAGGCGCGGCAGACGAGGCCGCCCATGGAGTGCGCGACGAGGTGCACGCGGAAGTCCGCGGGCTTCATCGCGTTGTTCGAGTCCGCGCAGATCTTGTCGCGCAGGCGCAGGATCAGCTTGTCCAGGCCCTTCGCGAAATGCTCGATGGGCGGCGTCTCGCCCGTGCCGAAGTCCTTGCTGGCCTCGTCGTAGTAGCGGTAGATGATGATGCTGCGATACGGGATCACGCAGTCGGGGCGCTCGGCCGCCACGAGGTCCTCACCGTCCACAAAGACGTCCTCGTACTTGTGGTCGCTCATCAAGCGCACCAACGGCGACTCAAAATAGAACCGCTTGACGTCGCCAGTCCAAGCCACACGCGACTTGGTCGAGCCGGTATTGAAACCCATGTACGGGTCGGCCACCGTCTCCTCGATCTCGCCCTGCGTGGCCGCGAAACCGCGAACGTAGATGATCGGGTGGAATGGATGCTTCGAGGTGATGGGCATAAAGGCTTCTCCGTGTTGTGGTTGACTGAATGTCCAGTGCAAACTGAACTTCGATCAACACGATCAAAGACCACTCTTTAGCCGTGAATCTCCTAAAGGTCTAACGAGGCAGTAGAAAAACCCCGAACAGCGCGTCTTTTAAGGCCTCAGCAACCGGCCGTGATTTACCTTACTGCCCAATGGCGCCGAGCCTGCGGCTCCCTCTGAGCCGCGAGAGGCCACGTTCCCGCCGACGTTGAGAAAAGACGTCAGATTTCGGACGGTCGTCGCTCATATCGCGCCCTACTGCGAGTGTTCTTCGCGCCGACTCAACCAGTTACTAGATGGACGGACTCGTTGGTTACCCGAACTGGAACCAAACATACAGTAGTATAAGGACGGTCAGAATACCTAAAGTAACATATCCCGCCACAGTATTCCTCCTCGTGGTTAAAGTGGTTTCCTAGCACTATGCCCATAAGCTGCGCGGCACCGCAGGTTCGACCGGAACGCCTTGCAATACGCACTGCGGTTTTATGGGTCGGTTAGCCGGCTGCCTCATCGCAGAAGCTCTTTGAACTGCTCAATCGTAAGGCCAGCATCGATCACGAGCCCTCCCATGGTGTAGGCGTTCACCGGATTGTGACGTGGGATGGCGATGAGGCTGACTCTATCAGACATCACGATATGCTTGCCCTCACGAAGGATGCGAATCCAGCCTTCTCAAAGGCACGAACGGCATGCAGGCGGTTGACGCCTGGAAGCTTTGGCACGCTTAGACCAGAACCTCAGCTTCGCGAGTCTCCTGATCCTTCACAACAGCGTCACGGGCTTCCAAATACTCCCGGATTGCCTCCCGAATATTGATCAGAGCCTCTTCCTCCGTTTTCTCCTGAGACCAGCAGCCGAGCAGGCCGGGGCACGACACGCTGAATCCTTCCTCCGACTGTCTCAGTACAACCTTGTACTTCACGCCCTGTCCCTCCTCTTATCCAACCTTATCATGATAGCGCGCTGCCGACTAACAGCGTTGCGGATCAGTGGCAGGCGGACGCGCGATTGTACTCGCGTGGACGACCGTCCGCTGTAGCCACGTCGGCGGTCCACCTAATCGGCTTAAGCGCTTTTTCGTTGGTGTTCTTCCATGTACGCTCGCAACAGGGCATTGATTCGAGTTTGATAGCCTGGTCCTGTTTTCCTATACCAGTCAAGTACGTCGCTATCGATGCGTAGCGTAAGTGGTGTTTTGCGTAACACTGGCTTTAAGCGCCGTCGGACGATTGCGCGAGCAAACGTCTTGGGTGTTAATTCCGGCGTATCGGACAAATCTATTTCCGTATCCTTCAGCGCATCGACGTGCTTCCAATCAGTATGCGATTTTTTTGTAATGGTTGATTGCTTCATTTTTTGTTGCCTTTCTCACAGAGATGACGCGGATGACATCATCCGTCGTAGTTGTGAGTGTAGTGACATCCTGTAGTTACGTCAAGCCTGACGCTCTCTGTTCGTGTCCATCGCGCCCAGCAGGAGCTTTTCCATCCCGATTCAGGACGAGTGCTAAGCTGCTATGGAGTACCGCAACGCGTGACAATATGTGACCGATTATGATACACTGCCAGCAGCGTCGGCATGGAGCATGGCAGCAGTTTTGCGCGTTCCTTTGTTGAGCTGAATGGGATGGTGGCCTGCGACGGTATGACACGCTTCATTGCAGGTAAGACGCTTGCAGCGAACCAGATTGAGTTCGGCAGCCTGGTCGTAGATCGAGTAGTGACGCACGGTGCAGTAGATTCCAGGTTACTGACTGTTTCCCTTGGCGTATAAGTCATAGCCCGGCACTCGTGACAGACGTGCCATGGCGCACTCCTTCTACTCAACCCCACTACGCATGCCGCAAGAAGGCTTTCCAAGCTATTTCTCGTAACCTGGTCGGATGCCCATGGACTGGCGCCGTCATGCGGAGGGTGTTGCTGTGAGCCTGGATATCCGCCTTACCTTCACTGTGATACGGCAACATGAGTGGAACCGACAGACTATGATGAGTCGATTGTAGCTACACCCCCTCGATCCGATATTGGCGTCGCGACGCTTCTGAGGAACCGCGACATGACCCAAAGGAACAATAGATGACGAAAAGCCGTGATGCTCTTTCGCCTTGGTGGCACTACTCGCTCATATGTACGATGGTTTTTGGGTTGACCGTCTTAATTTGGCTGGCGGTGCGTACCTATCAATTCGCGCCGCCGATTCCAGATACGGTCATTGGTCCGGGTGGTGCGATCGTCATGACAGCCGAGGATATCAAGGCCGGTCAGGAGGTATTTCTGAAGTACGGCCTGATGGAAAACGGTTCTGTCTGGGGACACGGAGCATATCTGGGGCCGGATTTTTCGGCGGAGTATTTGCACGCCCTTGCGGTCAAAGCGGGGCCAACATTAAAGCAGAATCGCTACGACTCACAGACCGGGACGCTGACGTTTACAGAAGCAGAGGTCGCGACGTTCGAGCAGCAGGTGGTGAGATGGACGACGTACTTTGCCGACTCGACGAGTAGCGTCGGGTTGCCGGCACAGTATATTACTGACCCGACGGAGTTACGGCACCTGACCGCCTTCTTCGCATGGACGGCATGGGCCTCCGTTGCGAATCGGCCAGACAAGCCCTACTCGTATACCAACAACTTTCCATATGAACCGCTGGCCGGCAATACGCTGACAGCCGATGCGATTCTGTGGAGCGCGATGAGCCTGATCACGTTATTGGCGGGCACTGCGGGGGTACTGTTCGCATTCGGTAAATTCGATTTCCTCGGCTGGAAGGGCCGGAGCGGGAACGTGCATCCTCTGATGTTGCCGGGTATGGCTACGGAGAGTCAGCGGGCAACGATCAAGCTCTTTACGATGGTGGCGTTGTTGTTTTTAGCGCAGGCCATCGTTGGGGCTGCAGTCGCGCATTACCGGGCCGAACCCGGAACGTTCTACGGTATCGACCTGTCACAAATCGCACCAAGCCATATCATGCGGACCTGGCATTTACAGTTGGCGATCTTTTGGATTGCGACTGCATATGTTGCGGGCGGGCTGTTCTTGGCCGCAACGCTGGGCAACAACGAGCCGCGCGGCCAGGTGTGGGGTATTAATGTATTATTTGTCGCCCTGCTGATCGTTGTCGTTGGCAGCTTGTTGGGTGAGTGGCTGGGGGTCAATCAACTGCTTGGCACGCTGTGGTTCTGGCTGGGACATCAGGGATGGGAGTACCTGGACTTGGGGCGGGCGTGGCAGGTCATGCTGGTGATCGGGCTGGTGCTATGGCTGGTGTTGTTGATGCGCGCTATTGCGCCGGCACGTCAGAACCCAAAACAGCGTCAAGTCGCATCGCTCTTTTTGTATACCGCCCTCACCATTCCGCTCTTTTATCTGCCGGCGATGTTCTTCGACAGCACCACCCACTTGTCGGTCGTAGATAACTGGCGATTCTGGATTGTTCATCTGTGGGTCGAAGGATTCCTGGAGTTATTCGTCACGGTGATGGTTGCGCTGATCTTCCTGGAGTTTGGTATTATGTCGTACGCAAACGTCGCGCGGGTCGTCTATCTTGACGCGATCCTGTATCTCGGCAGCGGCATTATCGGCACCGGACATCATTGGTACTGGAGCGGTCAGACGAGCCTCACGATGGCCCTGTCGGCCGTTTTCTCGGCGATGGAGGTTGTGCCGCTGACGTTACTGACGCTGGATGCGTGGGACTTCATTAAGCTGAGTAAGAGTGAGTGTGATGCATGCGATCTACCGGTGGTAGTGCCGCATAAGTGGTTATTCTACTTCTTGATGGCGGTCGGGTTTTGGAATTTCGTCGGCGCCGGTGTATTCGGTTTTCTTATCAACCTGCCGGTTATCAGTTTCTTTGAGGTCGGTACGATCCTGACATCGAATCATGGGCATACGGCGATGATGGGGGTGTTCGGGATGCTGGCCATGGCGTTGATGGTGCTTGCGTTCCGGCAGGTGTTGAGTGAGCAGCAGTGGCCGCGGGTCGAGAAACTTGTACGAATCTCGTTCTGGGGGATGAACATCGGTTTAGCGCTAATGGTGATCCTGAGTCTCTTCCCCGGAGGGATCATGCAACTATGGGATGTATTGACCAATGGCTACTGGCACGCACGCGGCGCGGAGTTTATGAATCAACCGTTTGTGCGCCTTCTAGAATGGCTGCGCCTTCCTGGGGATGCTGTATTCATCGCGTTTGGTGTCGTACCCATGGCGCTGGCGGCGGTCATGACATATAGATTGTCACAAGCGAACAGCGCCGCCGATAAACAATAGAGGAATGCGCGATGGGTCATGTAGTAGCCGTCTGCTGTAGTTCGACGCACTCGTTCGGTAAACCGCCACTCGACGCTATTCGTCTGCTCGCCGGCCTCGGCGTAGAAGGCGATGCGCATCTCGGGCAAACAGTGAAGCACCGCTCGCGCGTGGCCGTTGACCCGACGAGGCCGAACCTGCGGCAGATCCATTTGATCCACACCGAGCTGTATGATGAATTGCGGGCGGCCGGATTCGACGTCTCCCCCGGTCAGCTTGGTGAAAACATCACGACCCTCGGCGTCGATCTGCTGGCTCTACCGGTTGGCACCCTGCTTCGATGTGGCCATGATGCAGCCGTTGAGATAACCGGATTGCGTAATCCGTGCGCCCAGCTCGACGCCTTCCGGCCTGGATTAATGGCGGCCGTGCTAAGCCGGGACGAGTCCGGTCATCTGATCCGTAAGGCGGGTATCATGGGGGTGGTACGGACAGGCGGGATCGTACGACCGGGAGACGTGGTGGGGATCGAACTTCCCCCTCAACCCCATCGTCGGTTAGACCTGGTGTAACAGCCGCACCCACCGGTGACGACGTTTACCCGAGCATCGACAAGACGGTTCTATCCGATCGGGTCGCACGGAGTCCTTTTCGCCCATCTCTATTCCTGATATGATCGGGGACGTATGGAGGAGGTGGGCTCTGTGGGTTGCGATCGCCAGGGTAGCTCGTCCAACTCGCCCAGCCTTGCTTCTTTCTAAAAATCTCGCAGGTGACTTTGCAACCGGTCAATTCTTTCCTTTTGAGTGAATATCCGATAGGGGTATTGTAATATCCGTTCTACCCCTCCTGCTTCGCGCCTGGAGCGTATCGCGGAGGAGGGGTGAGAAGTTGGGATACCATCAGGATTGTGCTATGGAGATGTTTGACTCGTATGTCGTAATCTGTGGAGGATCTCTATGGAAGAGAGAGAAACGGAAGAGACAAAAGCGCATGAAGAAAAGAAGCACACCTCTTGGGTGCAGAGTGTCATGGGACTCATCGCTCTTGGGGAAGCGGTTGTCATTTTCATTGGTCTTCAGTTCATTCCCTACGGCCGAGGGTACAATAATCCCCCGGTGAAAGCCGAGCCCAAGTGGGATAGCCCTCAAACCAGAGAGCTGTTTTTCCGCGCCTGTGGTGATTGTCACAGTAATGAAGTTGTCTGGCCATGGTATGGCTACGTGGCGCCCGTCTCATGGTTTATCCAGCACAACATTGATACGGGTCGTGCCGCCCTCAATGTGTCGGAATGGGGACGTGAAGAGAACGAGGGTAGCGAATCCGTAGAAACCGTCAATGATGGCTCAATGCCACCATGGTCCTATACGCTCTTGCGTTCGTCAGCAATACTATCTGCTCCCGAGAAGGAGGCGTTCGTTCAAGGGCTGACGGCTACATTTGGCAGTGAGCATAAGGGCGAACAAAAGAGCAAAAAGAAGGTGGACGACTCAATACGATTCTTTCCCGCTCGGAAGGACAACGTCAATGCGGATGATTGAAAAAGGATCTCTCATCTCTTGGCATGGGTAAGTCATGGACTTTGAGCTGAGCGAGGAACAGCAGGCCATCCAGGCGATGGTCAGAGAGTTTGCCGAGCGAGAGATCGTACCTGTTGCGGCTGCGCTGGACGAACACGAACAGTTTCCGGCCGAGATCATTCGGAATCTTGCGGAGCTCGGGCTGATGGGGATTCTTCTTCCCAAGGCGTATGGCGGCGCGGCGATGGACTACATCAGCTATGCCCTGATCCTGGAAGAGCTTGGTCGGTATGATGCGTCGGTTGCGCTGACTGTAGAATCGCACAACTCGCTCTGTAGCAGCCACATCTATCTGTTCGGAAGCGAGGCTCAGAGAAGGTTGTATCTGCCTAGCCTCGCCGGGGGAGAGACCCTTGGTGCGTGGGCGTTGACAGAGCCCGGATCAGGAAGTGATGCTGCCGGCCTGCAAACTACGGCAACACGCGAGGTGGATCAGTGGGTCCTGAACGGGACAAAGAATTTTATTACGCAGGGTAGCGTGGCAGGCATCTACGTCATCATGGCGCTCACCGATCTGGTCGCGCGCGAGAAAGGGATCTCGGCCTTCATCGTGGAGCGGGGAACGCCTGGGTTGCGGGTTGGTCGGAAAGAGCACAAGATGGGATTTCGGGCCTCCGATACGGCTCAAGTTATCCTTGAAGATGTACGTGTTACCGATGCGAATCTATTGGGGGAATTGAATCACGGCTTCATCGATGCGTTGACGATCCTGGATGCCGGGAGGATCGGGATGGCCGCCCTCAGCGTCGGCATCGCCAGGGGCTGCCTGGAAGAAGGGCTGAAATATGCGAAAGCGCGACAGGCCTTCGGTCGGCCAATCGCGGAGTTCCAGGCCATCCAATGGAAGCTGGCCGACATGGCCACCGAGGTCGATGCGGCAAGGCTTCTTCTCTGGCAGGCCGCCTCTCTAAAAGATGCCGATCAGCCGTTTACGAAGGAGTCGTCGTATGCCAAGCTCTTCGCCGCAGAGGTGGCCATGAAGGCGGCTACTGAGGCGGTGCAGATCCACGGCGGCTATGGCTACATCAAGGAGTTTCCGGTCGAGCGATATTTCCGGGACGCCAAGTTCTGCGCCATCGGCGAAGGAACCTCGGAGATTCAGCGACTGATTATTGCTCGCGAACTATTGGGCCGAGCATATGTATAAGAGATAGGGTGTAGAGTGGAGAGTGTGCGGTTGCAAGGCACCGGTTTCCCTTTAACTCCTAACCCCTATTTGTAAAACCCCACACACCCCACACCCTGCCCCCTATACCCTATTCTTGGTGTGATATGGAACTGGTAGAAAAGATTCTTAAAGGTGAGGTTCGTGCGGCGGCGCGCCTCATGACAATGATCGAAAACGGTGACGCCGGGGCCGGGGCTATGCTGAAGTCGCTCTACGCCCACACCGGCTCAGCCCACATTATCGGGATTACCGGTCCGCCGGGCTCAGGGAAGAGTACGCTTGTCGATCAACTCACTGACGCGTTGCGAAAACGCGATAAGACTGTGGGGATTGTAGCGGTAGATCCGACGAGCCCGTTTACAGGGGGGGCGATTCTGGCAGACCGAATCCGGATGCAACACCACAGCCTAGACGCCGGGGTCTTTATCCGCAGCATGGCGACGCGAGGCCACCTGGGTGGACTGGCCCGTGCTACCAACGAGATCGTAGACGTCATGGATGCGGCAGGGAAAGAGGTTATCCTGATTGAGACGGTGGGGGTCGGCCAGGATGAGGTAGAGGTCGTGGGAACGGCGCACACCTGCATAGTCGTCTCGGTTCCTGGCCTAGGCGATGAAGTACAGACGTTCAAGGCGGGGATCCTGGAGATCGGCGACCTGTTTGTGGTCAATAAGGCCGACCGTGAGGGTGCGAGCCGGACGGCTTCTGAGCTTGAGATGATGCTGCATATGGCGCCTGTCTGCGTGCCAGGCACAGGCAGACCGGAGGCTGTCGGCTGGTCGCCAAAGGTTCTTAAGACGGTCGCCACAACCGGGGATGGTGTTGCGGCGCTGCTGGACGCGATCGTTGAACATAAAGCGTTCATGGATGAGCGCGATCTGCGAAAGCAAAAGGGACGAGACCGAAATGAGCGCGCATTTCGAGTGCTGCTTCAGGAGCGGCTGACGGCCAGGGCGCTCGAGCGGTTCGAGCAAAATGGGAGCATGAAGGAATTGATTGATCGGGTCACCGATCGAACGCTTGATCCGTACACCGCCGTGGATGAAGTCCTCGCAACGATCGGTCTGTAGAGGAGAGCGCGTATGGATGTGCTGCAGGCGGGAGTCGGTGAATTTACCGTCACAGACCCGGACGATCTGCGCACCTTCATGCGAACCGAGAAGCGGCGGGCGATGGTGGATAAGGTCATGCCCGAGGCCGAGGCGATTCGCCGGTACGTAAAGGATGGCGATTACGTCAGCTTCGACTTCTCATCCTTCACTCGAGGTCCGGCCTCGCTCGTTCGGGAAATCATCCGCCAGCGGAGACAGAACCTCTGGTTTGCGGCCAAGTTTACGCTGATGGAGACCACGCTGTTGGCCGTCGGAGGCTGCTTGCGTGGAGTCGATGTGGGATTTCTTGGCCTTGGCCGGCTCATCGGCAAATGGGTAGAGGATGGGCGGATCAAGGTGACGGAGTGGACTAACGGAACCTTGACACTCCGCCATCTGGCCGGGGCGATGGGGGTACCGTTTCTACCGACCAGGAACCTGCTGGCTACCGATACCCTGACCTACTCCGGTGCTAAGGTCGTGCAGGATCCCTTTACCGGTAAGCCGATTGCGCTGGTCCCCGCCGTGAACCCCGATGTTGGACTGGTCCATGTCCATCAGTGCGATATCTATGGGAACGCCCGCTGTTTCGGCCCTGGTGTGTCACCGCTGGAAACGGCCATGGCCTCCAAGCGGACGATTATCTCGACCGAAGAGATCATTACGACTGACGAGATTCGCAAGGAGCCGTCGAAGACCACTATTCCGTACTATATGGTCGATGCTGTCGTCCATGCACCGTTTGGTTGTCTGCCAGGTGGAACGCAGGGGCTCTACGAGATGGATATCGCGCACTTCCTGGAGTTCATGGACGCCTCACGCGACGAACCGAAGATGGTCGCCTATCTCGACAAGTATGTCTACAGCGTCGCCTCGCATGAGGAGTATTTGGAGAAGTGCGTGGGGACGGCGCGACTCCTGGAGCTGAAGCGACAAGCGACGATCCAGGAGGGGTATCATTGAACGGCGAGGAGTTCAGCGACGCAGAGTTCATGATCTGCCAGTGCGCCCGGCTGATTCAAGACGGCTCACTTGTCTTTATCGGGTATGGGATGCCGCAGATCGCCGGGATCCTGGCCCAGCGGCTGCACGCCCCTCGTATGGTCCAGGTCTACGAATTCGGGGCGATCGGAGCGCTTCCTGAGACCCCGTTCGTCCGCTTTACGATGGGCGGGCCGCGCAACTGCTATCGATCGCTCGCCTGGACAAGTATGAACACGATCTTCGCACAGGCCCAACTCGGAATGATCGATATGGGCGTCCTCGGCGCCACTCAGATCGACCGGTTCGGTAACCTGAACTCAACCATGCTTGGGGCCGATTACTATCACCCTGGAAAACGATTTCCCGGTAGCGGTGGGGCCAATGAGGTCCTGACGCAGTGCTGGCAGACAGTGGCTGTTCTTAAACACGAGCGTCGCCGTTTCGTAGAGAAGGTTGATTTCGTGACCTCCCCCGGGTATCTGGATGGCACGCCCGGGGCCCGCGAGCAGGCCGGCTTACCCAGAGACACCGGACCCTGGCGGGTGGCGACCTCCAAGGCCCTGTACGGATTCGACGACCAGACCAAGCAGATGATCCTGCTCGGTGTTCTGCGGGGCCTGAGCGTTGATGACGTCCTCAAGGAGATGGACTTCACCCCGCTCATCGCTCCACAGCTTGAGGAACTTGCACCCCCGACCGCTGAGGAGCTGCGCATCCTTCGGGAGGAGATCGACCCTGATCGCGCGATCATCGGCGCCGCCGGAGAGTAACAGACTTTTCCATCCGTCAGCCAGCCCGCGCTTGCGGATCGGGGATCTTCGGGTGTTCTTCTCATGAGCGGAGAGACTATGAAGCGAGTAGGAACTAGAGAAGCGAGGCCGCGCACGACGGGAGTCGATGAGATCCTTCCGGAATACGACTTCAGCCGCGCCCGGCCAAACAAGTACGCGTCGCGCTACGCGAAGGGCGGCGTGGTCATAACGCTCGACCCTGACGTTGCCGCCGTATTCCCCGGGGCAAGCGAAGCGAACGAAGCCTTGCGTGTCCTCGCGGGCCTTATCCGGCGACCTCGGTCTCGCAGATCGGTGTCACGGTGAAGCGCATAACGGTGCGCTTTAGTAAACTGAAGGGATAGCTACCCACCTCGCGGCTGTGGCCAACTTTCCGTGCTCTGTACGGTACTTCGTACCGGCGATCATGCGGCTCCAGCGAGCGGTCACCTCCGCGAGTACACTGGCGTGCCAGCCCGTCGATGACCGGACCAAGCAGATAATCCTGCGTTACAATACTTGTGCAGGTTAGTGGTTGAAATCTACACTGTGGTGCTCGCGTTGGCCGACCAGTCACAGGCTTGACATGCTTGCAATCCCGTGCAAGGATGGAGGTCGCTAAGGGGAAGCGCGATGGCAACCGATGCCGATCGTATACTACTTGGCAAGTCCGATTGGCAAGAGGGCGGAAACATCCAGGGCTTGGCTTCCGGCGTATCCCCAACCGTCTACCAATCAGACCAGAATACCCTAAAAAATAGCCGCACAGCCATATGCAGACGAAGAACGTAACTGTTCAATTCACTTCGTAATTCTCCCGAATATACCAGAAAGAAATGAAGACAGCCCGTTCAAGGATAGAGGACGGCGGAGGCAGAAGAAACCAATCAGAATGACTGGGCAGCAATAAGCTGTTTTAGACTATGGCAGCGCTCCAGTGGCACGTGGTAAGTGCTCTATAACTAACTGAGGCAAACATCATAGCAGCAATACACAGGCACCTAAAGATGCAGATCTTGCACAGATTCGACGAGTTTCTATTCGGGTTGTTTCCCAAGGCGAAGGAATCGGGCAACGACACTGAAGTCCTGAAGGAGGAAATGACCAAGTTCTATACGTTCGGGCCCTATAAACCCAATGTTACGATCGAGGATGGCTGGGTTAAAGTCGAAATCAATGCGCCAGTCATACTATCTGAAGAATCTGACTTCAGAAAAGTCGTTGCATTAGCCGAAAAACGGAATTTTAAGGAAGCAAAGTCAATCCTAAGAAATCTGATCTCAAAGAACAAGACGAATTCTGAATATTATAGAATTAATGGTCAAATTCTATCGGAAGAGGGAGACCAGGAAGGTGCTATTGATTCTCTTATTGACGCTTTAAGATGGGACCCAAAGAACGCATGGGCGTTACTTATGATGGGAAACATCTTTGCAAAATATAAGGACGACATCGCGACTGCGATGAAATACTACGACCAAGTTCTGAAAGTCGATTCGCGAAACAACATCGCAATGAACAACATAGGCGCCAATCTGATGCAGCAAGGAAAAACTGAGGCTGCGAAGAAGTACTTTCAAGAGGCGCTCAAGATAAATTCCAACTATGCCAACACCTATTATGCACTTGGGTTGGTCGCCGAAGTCGAGAGTGATCCATTTAGCGCATTTGATTATGCAATAACCACCTTGAAGAAAAGCACGAATCATAAGGATGCCCTATTCCAGAACGCAATTGCACTTGCGCTAAGCTCAGCAAAGAAAGTTGCCGAAACGGGAAGCGGAGCCAAAATACTGTCTGAGTATTTGCATCGACTCGAATTCCAATGTGATACGAAGATCGAGCTGGTCGAAGATCCCTCAATTCCAACCGCTGCAAAGTTTGAACTTGCCGAAAACTATGGCAGATCAACCCATGTTGTACGATACGATCCGAATAAACCAGCAGTAGTCCATTTACAGATGCATGAGCTTGTCCATTTGTCTTACATTATTGAGGCCAGAAGAGCCGAAGCAAACCGGTTGTTTGTGACGTCCCAAAAGCAGAAGGCGGAGTTCATAAAAGGGATAGACTATTCCATTAGGAAGTTGCGCAAGAGGGGGCTTCCTGAAGAATCTATCTCGGGTTTCTGTGCGGCTCTTTTTGATGGAATCAATCTGCAGATCTTCAATGCCCCTATAGACCTCTTCATAGAAGACTTTCTTTACAATCAATTCAAGGAACTACGGCCATATCAATTCATCTCCCTGTTTGGTTTGCTGAAGCAAGGTTTGTCTGCGGTAACAAACAAGGAAATCGTTGAACATGCGCCGCCAAATGTATTGTGGAGTAGCAAGATCTACAATATTGTTAGTGCCATGCAGTTCAAGGACCTCTATGGGGTTCCCACCGTTCAGGACTTTCACGCAACGTCGTCAGAGCTATCAAAAGCGAAGACTTTCTACAGTGACTTCCTACAGCATAAGGATAGCCGCAAGCCCGGCCAGGAATACGAAATGGTTCTTGATTGGGCAGAACGCCTGGGTCTCGGCAAATGTTTTGAGTTGATTGATGAAAAGGAATACCGTGGCGAGAACACGGATATCGATACGCTGTTGGCTTCGGTAGAAGAAGGCCCTTATGGTGTTGAGTCAAAGGATATCGACAAGAAGAGGGATGAAGAAAGGTTCCAGAAATCTCAAGCGGAAATCGGGACCAACATGGCGGTGGTCATGTTCATGGTCGATGCTCTGAACTACTTTAGGTATATGCCAAAAGAGAGAATCAAGGAAATAGCATATGAGATCGCATTGTTGGGAACACAGGGGTTCAGTCCAGATAAAGAAGGCTACAAAGTCAATGCTATTCCCGAAAAGACATTTTCGGGTTACCACATATTGGCCTTCTACTATGTGAGCTGGAAGTTGGCCATTCCCGAAATGGTCTCCCAACTGCACTTGCCCTATGACAGGGAATTCGAGTTCGCCATGAAGTTAGAACTGAAGTAGGGCGCATCAGTCCATTCGTTTTGGTGGAGTGCCAATGATTGGATCCATAAAGGGTTCATTCCCTGCTGGCAGCATCGAGTCTATTTGGGAAACAGAAATCCGAGTGACCGGCAAGAGGAATCCATCATGAAAGTTCTTGTCGTTTATGTGGGTCAGGGAAGCCATGAAAACTATAACCACGGCCTGCGGAACGGCGCGTGGGGATTCAAAGCGAACAAGCGTCCATCCGAGAAGATTGAGCCAGGTGACTACATCCTTTTTGGTCGTGGTTTCACTGGCGGGTCGCTGCGCCAAGGACGTGCTCGGCCGAGTCTACGAATACTTCCTCTCGCAGTTCGCCAGCGCCGAGGGCAAGAAGGGCGGCGAGTTCTACACGCCGCGTTGCGTGGCCAAGCTGCTGGTCGAGATGCTCGAGCCCTACCGCGGCCGGGTGTACGATCCCTGCTGTGGCTCGTCGGGCATGAGCAGGCCAGAGTCAATAGATCGTCAATACTGGCGCCCTCCGATAACGCAATCGGCCTAGCTCCTCCCCAATCTAAAGTGACCCGAGAGCCATGACCGACCCCCTCCGCGACCTCGCTCAGCAGCTCGACCAGTTTGCGAGGGACCGCGACTGGCAGCAGTTCCATTCGCCGAAGAATCTGGCATCGGCACTCGTCGTGGAAGCCGGTGAACTGCTCGAGCACTTCCAGTGGCTGACGGAACAGCAGAGCCGCGAGCTCGGGCCCGAGAGGCGCGACGCCGTGGCTGCCGAGTTGGCGGACGTGCTGCTGTACCTGATCCAGCTCGCCACCGCTCTCGGCATAGACCCCATCACGGCAGCGCAGGCCAAGTTGAAGTTCAACGAACTGAAGTACCCAGTCGACCGGGCGCGCGGCAGCAGCAAGAAGTACGACGAACTCTGAGTGCGGAACCACGGTGATCGTCTACCAAGCCAGCAAGAGTCAGTTTGTTCATCACGCCCTGCGCGAAAACATCGAAGACGTCATTTCGCGCCAGTTTCGGAGCGTGATGGGCCACGGCGTGGCTCCGGCCGAGATCAAGGCCTGGAAGCACTCGCTGCTGGAGATGGCCTTGGTGCTGCAGGACGAGGAGATCCCGCCCGACGCTGGCGTGGCCATCGAGTACCAGCTGCCGCAGAGCTCCAAGCGCATCGACTTCGTGATCACCGGCGAGGACGCCGCGGCGGGTACAAAGGTCGTCATCATCGAGCTCAAGCAATGGTCCGAGTCGCGCCGTAGCGAGAAAGACGCGATCGTCTGGGCACGCCGTGGCGGCCCAATGTGCGAGACCGAGGGGCCACACCCGTCGTACCAGGCATGGTCGTACGCCGCCTACCTGGAGGACTTCAATGGCGCCGTGCAGGAAGGCGCGATGGCGCTGCAGCCTTGTGCCTACCTGCACAACCACCCGCGCAACGGCGAGATCGATCACCCGCACTATCGTGAGTACATCGCGCGTGCGCCGCTGTTTCTGGCGCGCGAGCGCGCCAAGCTGCAGGCCTTCATCCGCGAGCACGTGCGCCACGGCGACCGCCGCGGCGCGCTTTATGCGATCGAGAATGGTCGCATCCAACCGTCGAAGATGTTGGCTGACGCCGTGGCCGGATTACTGCAGGGGAAACCGGAGTTCGTGCTGATCGACGACCAGAAGGTGGTGTACGAGACCATTCTGCAAGTCGACGCAAAGACCGAGAAGCGCAAACAGGTCGTGATCGTGCAGGGCGGCCCCGGGACGGGCAAGTCGGTCGTCGCGATCAATCTGCTCGGGACGCTGATAGGACGAAAGCGCAACACCCGCTACGTATCCAAGAACGCGGCGCCACGCGCCGTCTATGCAGCAAAGTTGGCGGGCACGTTCAAGAAGACACGCATCAATAATCTCTTTAGCGGTTCCGGCGCATTCGTGAGCGACAAGGCTGACATCTTCGACACACTGATCGTCGACGAGGCGCACCGCCTCAACGAGAAGAGCGGCCTCTACCGCAACCTGGGCGACAACCAGATTCGCGAGCTGATCCGCTCCGCACGTTGCACCGTCTTCTTCATCGACGACGACCAGCGCGTGACGGTGCACGATATCGGCCACACCGAAGAGCTGCGCGCCCGCGCGCGTGAGTTCGATGCCGAGGTGACCGAGCTCGAACTCTCGTCGCAGTTCCGCTGTAACGGCGCCGACGGCTACCTGGCGTGGCTGGACGACACGCTGGACATCCGCCGCACCGCACACAACACGCTCGACACCGCAGAGTTCGACTTTCGCGTCTTCGACAGCCCGGCCGAGTTGCACGATCTGATCGAGCTGAAGAACCGCGCCAACAACCGCTCGCGGGTCGTGGCCGGCTACTGCTGGAAGTGGCCGAGCAAGAGCGACCCACAGGCCTGGGACATCGAGCTGCAAGCGTTCGACTACCGACGTCGGTGGAACCTGGACAAAGACGGCAGCCTGTGGATCGTGATGCCGGGATCGGTGGAGCAGGTGGGCTGCATCCACACCTGCCAAGGGCTGGAGCTCGACTACGTGGGCGTGATCATCGGCCCGGACCTCGTCTACCGCGACGGGCGCATCGTCGCCGATGCGAGGAAACGTGCGTCGTCGGACCAGTCGGTCAAAGGCCTGAAGAAGATGCTGAAGGCCGAACCAGAGCGCGCCCGCACCATGGCCGACGCGATCGTCAAGAACACCTACCGCACGCTGATGACGCGCGGTATGAAGGGCTGTTACGTGTTCTGCACCGACGCGCCGCTGGCGGCGTACCTGCGCAGCCGGCTGAGGACGACCACCGAGACCGCTGACGCCCGTGCCCGGGGCCCTGCCTTATCGCTGGCGTCAGAGTTACGAGACTCGAATGTGATCCCGCTGCGCCGCGTCTCGAATGACGATCGCGCTGCCGGCGTGCCGGCCGCACCCGTGATCGAGCTGCGCTTCGCGGCCGGTGCGTTCTCCGACCCACAGGCGCTGGAAGAAGGCGCCAACCACTGGGTCGCCCTGCCCGACTGGGTGCGCCCGCAGCCCGGCCTGTTCGTCGCACAAGTGGTAGGCGAATCGATGAACCGCCGCATCCCCAACGGCGCGTGGTGCCTGTTCCGCGCCAACCCGGCCGGCACGCGCGAGGGCAAAGTGGTGGTGGTGCAGCACCGCAGCATCGACGACCCCGAGACCGGCGGACAATATACGATCAAGGTCTACTCGAGCGAGAAGGTGCCTGCCGACGATGGGGGGTGGAGGCATCAGCGCATCACGCTGCGGCCTGACTCGGAGCAGCCCGGGTTTGAGCCGCTCGTTTTCAACTTGGGCGAAGAAGAAGATGGCTTGTCAGTTGTAGCCGAGATGCTGATGGTTCTCGCTGTAGCGGCTGACTAATGGCGGCGGTCATTCGTTTTGAGACCCAGACCTGCATCTGGCGACTCGAAGCGACCACCCCCGAAAATGGGGTCAGGTCTTGTTGTTTGCACGGACTGTCGGAGCGAGGGCGACTGCTCGCGGTGATGTTCACCGAACGCGGGAAATCCCTCCCGCATCCGCCACCGAGCGGGGTGTAGATTAACCAGAAAATAGCTCGAGGACGACGACCCTCCGCGGCGGATGTTGGTCTCGATACATCGGAGGCACTCCGCGTCGAATACCTCGGCTAGCCGCCTACTTTGCCCACTCTAGGGAATCGCGCTTGGCCTCGTAGTGCTCGCCCAATTTCAGGGCCATGGCCCGTTCGCACAGGGTCAGGGCAGCATGGAAGTTCCCGAGCTCGACGTAGGCCTGGATGCCCCGCTCGAAACAGGCCATGCCCTCCAGCATCACCCGATACTCGTGCGGGAAGGCCGCCTCAAGATCCGGCAGGTAGCCCAGGGACAAGCTCGCGGAGGCCGCACAGTCCTCCCACTGTCTGCACTGAGCCTGGGCCTCGGCATACAGGTCGTATGCCACCGCTTTCACCGCATTGGGCATACTCACCTGACCTTCGAAGGTGCGGTGCAGATACTTCAGCACGGATTCCGGCCCGCCGAAGGCCGCCTCGCGGTGACCTGCCAGCAGATCTGCCAGGACGTCCTTTACCGACTTACGGACGGGTTCCTGTCGCTTCCCCATAAGACCTCCCTATGAATGCAGAGACGAGGATCACATGAATATCGCATGCAACTGAGAAGACATTGCTTCTCTGGGGGTACGGGCACACGCCTGTTGCGACCGACCTGAAGCAGCGTTTCCATTGCGGGGAGTATGCGGGAATCCGGCTGGAAGGTCAAGATCGGGAAAATATGGACAGCGACTATTACAATGAGAAACCCTAAGAGCGCCGACTGTAAAAATCAGCTGCCGCGCTTTTTATGATGGGTCAGTTTGTGCGGTCGGCGGCAGTAGCCGATTGGGTGTGTAATTCGGATCGTTGTCCTCGTCATGGATGAAGGCCCGTTAAGTTCGACGCCGGCTTGAAGCGATCATCTGGAGATCCCCTGGAAGCTTCATGTGAAGCGCCAGAGTGTAGGCCAGTGGTGCTTGCGGGAACTGCGTCTGTCACTGAGCGGAGTATGGATTATACCCCCGCCACCTTGAGTCTCATGCATTGGTCGCAGCGCCCTGTCTCGCCCACGCTCGGCTCACTACCCTTGATCGAGGCCTTTTGGTCCGGTATCCTGCTCGCGAGGCAACCGGCGATCATCGACCGACATCGGGGGCTGTTTTCACTAAAAAAGGAGTTCATCTACGTTGTCGAAGGCCCTTTGAGGCGGGTGAACCGCTTGCCAACCGGCCACCTATTCCGATGAAACTCAGCCTGGCGTTACGATAGTTGTGCAGATTCGTGGTCGAAATCCGCGCTCTCGGGATCGCAGGAGATTCCCGGAAAATTGCTGTTTGAAAATTTCTTGCTAAGCGCCGAATAGGGTTATAGGATTTAACCGAATCGTAAATCTCCTTAAGGCGATAGACTAAGCAGTCTGCCTAATAGTGATGTGTCATTTGATAGTGTGTCCCGAGTGCGGCAGGATTGTAGGCAATCTGAGGTGGACCCTATGTCGAAAGTGAAGGAAGACCTGACCAAGCTTATTCAAGACCAACCTGAGGATAGTTCGCCAGAGGAGATCGTGCGCGAACTCGCGTTTCACCTGATGGTCGAGCGGGGACTTGCTGACTCGGACGCGGGCCGAGTCATCTCGAATGATGAGATGGCCCGACGCATCCGCTCATGGCAGAGATAACTTGGACAGCAGAAGCCCAGCGTTGGCTCGAGGACATCTTCCAGTATATTGCTGCGGATAATCCGCACGCGGCTGCCCAAACCGTCAACGGCATATATGAGCGGGTTCAGGCGCTGGCGACCTTTCCCGAGATGGGCCATCGCTACTGGGCATCGAGCCGCCATTTGCGCATTCTTCTCTACGGCCACTACCGTATCGCCTACGTGATCAAGGATGATGGAAACATCGATATCTTGGGGGTCTTCCATGGCTCGCTCGATATCAGCAAATATCAACTCTAAACTTAAAATAGGGACAGTAACCGTTTGTGTAGATTTGCCTGCATCGGCTGATAATCAAGGCATCAACTCGGACACGGCTTCGCCGCGCCGGTTATGCGCAGAGTTACACCGCATTAGGCCGCTTCGTATGTGATTCGGATTCTCGCCCCATCAGGGAAGCAGAGCAGAATCCTATTGAGAGTTCAGCCCGCCTCCGCGATGCGATTATCTGAAGGTTCCCTGGGAGCCGTGCATGAGGTAGGAAGAGTGTAGGTTAGTGATGCTCGCGAGAACCGTACCTGCCACCGAGGGGGAGCAGATTACACCCCCATAATCTACACTCGCTCGAATCGATTTCTGACGTTCGACTCACGGTGGCGGATATGCTATCCGCCTGGTCTCGTCTGAGTGGCGGCGGTCAGCTTTCAATTGTTTGTAGACGACTTTCGCACAACCCAGTAGTGGAGCCCGCGGGAAGGGGGTGACTCGCATGGCGCAGGAGGAGGGAATTTTCAATCGCCATAACCGGGAAATTCACCATCAGCGGTGACACGCCTCTGCGTCACTGTGACAACGACGCCAGCGACGATCCAGTAGGGGCGCCAAGAGCGTGGAGTGTGAGAGGCACGCCCTGTGGCTCAAGATCCTGGCTTGCAAGCTGCCGGTCATGTGAACACATCAGAATTCACCCACACGATTACGCGAAGAGCCGTCACTACTCACTCCCCTTCACGGAAAATGATTCATGCGCATCGGTCCCCACCAACTCACAAATAACCTGATCGTCGCCCCCATGGCTGGCGTGACGGATCGGCCTTTCCGCATATTGTGCAGGAGCATGGGCGCAGGCATGGCGGTCAGCGAAATGGTGGCCTCCAACTCGCTGCTGTATGGTTCGGAAAAAACTAAACGGCGCACCAATCACGAGGGTGAAACCGATCCGATCTCGGTACAACTTCTCGGTGCCGACCCGAAAATGCTGGCACAGGCCGCCCGTTACAACGTGGATGCTGGCGCGCAAATCATAGACATCAATATGGGCTGCCCGGCGAAAAAGATCTGCAATGTGATGGCCGGTTCCGCGCTGTTGCGGAATGAGGTGCTGGTGGCGCAAATACTTGAAACGGTGGTAGCGGCTGTAAGCGTACCGGTCACCTTAAAAATCCGCACCGGATGGGATGCGCAAAACCGTAATGCAGTGCGCATCGCGCAGATTGCCGAAACCAGCGGTATCCAGGCGCTTGCCATTCATGGCCGCACGCGCGCCTGCGCC